>ERZ791611.983-NODE-983-length-21944-cov-3.435607_pt1 | contig 21944 bp, 20 predicted proteins | sample MGYA00510275_ERZ791611 | MGnify/ENA primary metagenome ERZ791611 (study PRJEB30046, sample SAMN00791912) | human gut metagenome | study: EMG produced TPA metagenomics assembly of the A metagenome-wide association study of gut microbiota in type 2...
GCACCATCCTTCAGTACTTCCATTGACTGAATATCTTGCGGATTCACATTTTCATTTCCGCAGTTTATCCTGACTTGAGTTTCCGCAGTTTTGTCCACAAAATCTGCAATCAGCCTTACTGATTATACACAGCTTTCAACAAAAAGGTACCCCTTACAGGAATACCTTTCTGTCATCACTTACTCACCATAAATTACTTGTCTTAACACCTGTCTGCACTTATCAATATCCGGAACCAAAACACTCATTCCTCTAATACTGGCATATCGAAAAGAAGCATCTTCAGGAATATTATGCGTTTCAATTTCACCGACACCCATTCCCAAAACTTCTACACCCACTCCGATTAAATCAGAATTACTCATATCAGTGGTCAACAATGGGAAAATAGTATCTGCAAGCTTTAACATCTCACTCAAACCAGAGTTTTTCACTTTATCAAAAGCCGCCATTAAAACCTTTCTCTGACGTTCTGTTCGTCCAAAATCTCCATTTCCTACGTAACGAATTCTGGAATATGCAAGTGCTTGAAGCCCATTTAAGTGTTGAACTCCTGCCTGCGTAACTATGTTGGCATTTTCACTTTCACCAGACATCTTGTCCAGTTCTCTCACATAATCATTTAATACCCTTATCTCATCCTCGTGAATATCCAATTCAATACCGCCAATGGCATCAATCACCTTTTGGAAACCCGAAAAATCCACTTCAATATTGCCGTCAATATCAATATCAAAGTTTTGCTTAATGGTTGCATCAAGAAGCTCCATTCCACCAAAGGCATAGGCTGCATTGATTCGATTGTCACTATATCCCGGAATTTGTACATACAAATCTCTCATTAGGGACGTCAATTTAATCGTCTTATCCGTCTTGTTAATGGTCATAATCATCATAGAGTCTGAACGCGCTCGTCCTTCTCCGGGGCGTCTGTCTTGCCCAATCAGAAGAAGGTTTAATACATTGTCATCTCCAAATACTTTTTCACTACTGGACCATGTAACATCTTCAGGGTTCACTTCTTCATAGCCTTTTTCTTCTTCGTCCGACTCGAAATATTCTTCCTCCGGCTCTACCTTTTCTACTTCTTCTGCTTTGTTGATTTTAGCCAGTTTAGACCAAGCATATCCTGCACCTGCTACACCTACAACTAATAACACTGCTAATACAATAAGTACTATTTTTGCCCATACAGGTATTCTTTTTCTATTGTTTTTCATACTTCTATTCACCCTTTCATCGCATTCGACCTATAAACACTATTCGGCTATGATAAAGCCTTTGCCCTCCTGTTTGTCCAGTTCTTGGTTCCGAAAGTGCCTCTATCGTCTATTTCAAATCAGAGTACAGTTCCTCTTGATAAATACCATCTGCAATTAACTTTTTAAAGTTATTTACAACCAGTTCTTTATCTTCTTTATAGGTTACGCCGAACCATTTATCCTTTGTCTCCAAAACTCTCACAGAACATTTTCCCTCTCTTAAACGTCCACCGATATGTATAGGCAAGAGATATTCTGCTTTTAATGGATTTGCCGGAACTTCTTTTTCAAAAAACGTCTTAAAATCTTCTTCCAATACCTTCAAATATGCCGGTGCACATCCTTCTTTTGCCGGAAATCCCCACATATTCATAGAAACATAAGACTCTGAATCCAGAGCGACTCCATCTGCCTCTGCTCCATTCTCAGTCATAACTATATTACTGGTCTCTACTACATCCACAATATGAGTATGTTCCCTTTTCACCTTGCAAACACCTCTTGTTACACCACCATTTTCTGACAAGGTATTTTTCAAAATAAAACCAGCCATCGCAATAGCCGTATCTGCATGGTCTAATACAAGCCAATCATGAAGCTGTCTCAGTGCTTCTTTTCCATAATAATCATCTGCATTAATTACTGCAAATGGTTCCTGAATCAACTCTTTTGCCGAAAGAACCGCCTGACCGGTACCCCAAGGTTTCCTGCGTCCTGTCGGAACTTCTCCCGGTACATCGTTCATATCCTGGAAAGCATAAACAAGCTCTACACCAAGCCTTCCACAAATCTTCTCCAACCGATTTCCAATACGCTCACGAAAATCAGCTTCGATGTCTTTGCGAATCACAAGAATAATTTTGTTAAATCCTGCCTCTAAAGCATCATGAATCGAATAATCCATAATAATTTCATCGTGCAGACCAACTGGTTCTAACTGCTTGATTCCTCCGCCAAATCGAGAACCGATACCTGCAGCCATGATTAATAATGATGTTTTTCTTTCCATTTTGTGGTTTCTCCCTTAATGTTCTTTTTATATCTATCATTTTACCATGTTACTAATAGAAATAAATGTACTATTTTAATATTATTTTTCTATTCTGTATTATTTTGAAATCATTCTGTTAAAGCACTTTATTCCTACATAAAACAGCACTCCTCCAATCACACCGCCCAGGGTGTTATAAAAGAGATCCGACAACTGAAACGTTCCCAGCCGAAAGAAAAGCTGTGCAAACTCAATTGTCAAAGAGAACAGGAACACGATACTACCGGATTTTGCAACAACTGTTTTACATGAAATCTGTTGTCTTTTTCCTTTTTCCCATCTGCTCCAAAGCAAGAAAATCGAAAAAGGTATAAAAAGCACCAGATTTTCAATTGCTTCTGTTGTCATTTTTCCATCCTTATCATATAGTCCCCAAATTCCGATTACATCCGAGAGTGGATTTTCCCATAAGTTCCGATTCAATAATGTACGAAACAAAATCATTGCCGTATAAAAAATCAGGAAAAATGCAATCCGAAACTCCCTGTTCGTTCGGAAACAATTTATCCACTTCTTTACAATTTCTCTCCAACCATGTTCCCTTGCATACATACAGACAAACAAAAATAATACTGTAAGAATCAAGGCAAACCCAAACGGTTCATACAAAGCAGTCAATACGTTACTAATGATACTTTTTATAATTTCCATGATAGCTACCTATCTCCTAATTACGACTTATTATTTTCGTACTAAGCCAATGCTATTATTTGTTGATTTTTATATTTTTCTGAATACAACTTCTATACATTTCAAACATGGTCCATTGATATTACTTACATTCCAATAAAATATGGATTTCTTTATTTAACTGCTGTCATTGATTGGTACAGTTGTATCGCTTGGTTGGGAGATGATACTCTAAACACTAGAATGGTTATTAACGCTCTTAAAAAGGCATTTAAAACAGCAAAATCACAGATTTTGAATTTAGATCAAGGCTGTCAGTTTACAATTCAGCAATACATTGACTTTGTTAAAGAAAACGACATCCGTCAAAACATGAATGGAAAAAGCTGCTAGGCTAACAATATCATGATTGAGTGTTGGTTTCGTAGCTTCAAGTATGAGGAAGCGTATCTGACGCAATACAACAACATCAAGAAAGTAAGAGCTTCCATCGGCTACTATATTTACACCGTCCATACAACTTTGGAGCGATGCCATAATTACTAATACTGTTTTTATAATTCCTCTTTTCTTATATTCTTTCTTTTAATTTTTCGACTAAATTCTTTCTTTCATTTTTATCTGACATAATTGCCCCATGGATGACGGCTCCCAAGACCGCCATAAGTAACGCTTCGAATATTAATCCCAACCATCCACTCGGCATATAAATGTATGTAATTCCTTTAAACATGATGACCATAAGTATAACTGAACATAAATGTCTTAATAAAACTTTATAAAATTTCACAGGATGAAGTTTGATAGAACATGCTGCATATATCGGTGTAAATATAAAATTAATTAATGTCATAATAACTGCTGTTGTAATTACGATAGAATATACTCCTAAATTTGTATATTTTAACAAAAAATACATTGATACAACATTTAATAATCCACCGCCAATCGTTACAAGACATGGAATCTTTTTTTTCAATGTAAGCGTGTTAATATAATATAATGGTTGTGCCACTCCCTCTGTTATACTGCATATCACCGTTAAAACAGCTAACTTGTATAATACATTGGTATTTTCATTTGGAATCCATAATTTAAAATATGTCCATCCCAATGCTACAAATCCTGCAAATGCAACATTGGAAAAGTATCCGCAAATACGCATAGCCTTTGTTAATTCCTTAAAAAAATCTTCTTTTTTCCTTGTTGAGTATGCTTTCAACAAGCGTGGCTGAAAAGGCTGACCAACTACCTGATATAACATAGAAAACATTGTTCCTATCGTTTTAACAACCGCAACTTCTCCCGTTTGTACAGCAGTTAGCATTAAATTAGAAATTAACAAATCGAGTCCACCGTTCAAAGTATTCCCCAGGCTATTGACAGATTGCCAAATGCCATTACTCATCATTTCTTTTACACGTCTATATGAAACAACTGCTTTGCTAAATTTAAGTTCAGGTGTCAGCTTTTGTTTTAAAATATAATTACCCACAACTAAAACAATAGCTGCAACAAATGATCCTAATCCTACAACCCAAACATTTGGAGTACAATATTTAAATACGATAATTAGTACCAATGCCTCTGCTATATAAGAAATAATTTTTACGATTCCATGCAAATCTAGCCTGTTTTTTATATAACATCCAGCATTTAAAGGAGTAATCATTGTTGTTAGCACAAAATTAATAAAGACAAACACAAATAAAAGCTTAACGGATGGAATTAAATTTTCTGGAATTTTTAAAAGATTTTCCAATTTAAATATACAGACTAATGCAAAAAGAAATATCGCACCCGCTAATTCAAAACATGCCATAACAGAAGATGAATAGTACGAATTTGCTTCTTCTAATTTATTTTTATGGTAGTTAAGAGTAATATATCGAACAATAAATGTTGTAAGCGCCACGGTAATAATCTGCGCATATGAAACTGCTGTTTTTGCTATTGAAACAAATCCATACGCCTCTATACCTACATTATTTGATATGTATGGTGTTAATAAAAAATTAATCAAATAGCTGATAACTGTCGATATTCCTAATATGAAAATTGTTTGAAACAATCTCTTATTCTCTTTATTCATTATGTATTCCTCTATTGTAACCATTGAATTAAGTCTTTTTGTGCTTCCTGCGCTCTAACCTTCATTTTCAAGGCAATATCATGAATCGTTTTCTTCTCCCCTTCAAAAATATGACTAATTATATTTTCTACACATTGCATATTCAAATCAAATTCCTTATAAAAATCTGCACTATTTCGAATTCCATATTCTACTAAATAATCCTCCAATCCAAGTAACCGTATAACATTAGATGCCTTATCAGAATATGAAATAAAAACCCCAACCTGTTCATTATAGATAGAAAACATTGCCGAATGAAAGCGCATACAAATATTGCAATTTGAGAAACGAAATAATGCTCTTTTTTCTCCCAATGTAAGTTCTTTTTCTGCGTCACAAATCACATATGGAAACTCAAATTGTTTTACTAAATCTTTAATCAACTCCATATCCATATTATAATAAAACGGTAAAAATACATTTGTGTAATTTTTTAAATGTTCATTTTTTGCTATCTCAGAAAGATTATTTAAAAGTTTTTTATATCGTTCTCCATAAATTTCCTCCTTATACTCATTTGGAAACCATGGCATAGGAATAGCCCACAAATTGTATCTTCCCTGTTCCACACCTAATTTTTTCAATCCGCTACATGCATTTGTATGTTCTTCTTTTGTCTCCACTCCAAAAGTAATATCCACCGATTCCTTAACATTTTTACATTCCAATTCCTTTAATAAACAATAACTCTTATGATTGCGTACAATAATAAAATCTGTTAATTCAGAAATCTTTCTCCACGCAATTTTATTTTCAGGAATATTAATTGAATTAATGTCTACACCATATATACAAATTTTTGCATGAAACCGTTTTGCAAACTGAATACTGCTTAACAAACTAGGAAAATCAGCTGATTTTTCATTTGGAAAAAGTCCTCCACCACCAATAATCCAATAATCACATTTCATTAATTCCATTCTTTTGTAAAATCTTCTGAATTTTTTCTCTAGTATAATTTTACACTTTAAATTTTTAAATTTTTGAAATAACTGTGAATAAGAATCTTCTTCTGAAATTACAGACACCTGATATATTTCATTGTTTTCCTTTGCGGCTTGATCTACTGTTTTCAATAATGAATATAATATAAAATCATCGCCTAAATTATGATATCCATAATATCCTTTTATCAGTATTTTTTTCATATTAGAGTCTCCTGTTTTTCTTCGTTAAAATATATGTTTGTGTGATAACACAATATTATTAATAGCCATGTTACCAAACTTCCCAATTCAACTTCAAACGCCATTGCTATTAACACAACTGTAAATACTATTTTTGAGATATCAGCAATTTCCTTTTTACTACATCGTTGAATCTGTTTCATCAGAACTCCAAATATAATAAATAACAATATCAGTTGTATAATTCCACCTTCCCACAATACTTGTAACCACTGATTATGGGAATTAACAAATGCACTATTGTCCAATAATCTCTTCGAATCTTCACCTGTCATTTGTCCCCATCCCCAAATAGGCTTACACGAAATATAGTAACATACATTGAGCCATGCTGTGGTTCTTCCTGAAAATGTTAAATCCTTTCCAAAAACCTTAGTTATCATTGGTTGCAAAAAATTTGCACTTCCAATAAGAACTAACAACTGCATAACGGCATAGGTTGCTCCAATCACTATCATATTTATATGAATTGTCTGATTTTTTCTATATTGAAAATATAACATGCCAACATCTGCAATAAGGATAACAATAATCGAAGTCGATGAGTGCATTCGTATAACACTTACCAATGCCAAAAGCATTACAACGTGCCATATTCTTTTATATTTCCTTAACCCAGTCATTTTTTGTTTAATATATGTTAGATAAATTGTAACTAAGTACCAAAGAACATGATTATTCTTATTGCCTAGCAACCATCCTTCCACAATTGAACTAGACCACTCATTCCATATTGTTGTTGTTCTATATAATCCCTCTGGGAAAAGAAGAATCGAAATTACATCCGCTAAAAATAAAATTACAAACAAATTGTATAATATATTAATACTTTTTTTATAATTTTTATTCAACATTATATCCACGACATATAAAAACAATCCCATCTTAATTGTTGATACCAAAAAATGAATTTCTCCTTGGCCATGCACATATGTATTTACAATAAGATAGACGTAATATACCGCTATTGCTACTCCCATTTTTAATAAACGGAATTTTTCTTTTACGACAAACAGAATCATACACACAGCTACCAGATTATTCAATGTTTTTATAATTGGCAAATTTTCCACAACATAAGCTGGCATCAACATAATCCAAGAAAAGAATACAAGATATAAGGCGTTTTTAGAAATTTTAATATTTGTCATTTAAAATATTCCTCGTATAATTGTTCTATTCGCAACCAAAAAATTTATCTTCCAACATTAAGCACCAACAGTGATATACTGGCAAATGAAGTTCTTGTACCATATATGTTTCTGTTTCCGGAACCTTCACACATACATCCGCTACATTTGCAAGCTCTCCCCCATTTTTTCCAGTCAATCCAAGTACTTTAATTCCCATAGCACGAGCAACTACTGTCGCACTCATAATATTTTGACTGTTTCCAGAAGTTGAAATAGCCATAAAAACGTCTTCTTTTCTTCCAAATCCATATAGTTGCTGTGCAAAAACACCTAGGCCATCTACATCATTAATATAAGCCGTTGTCAATGCTTCATGAGCTACCAGTGGAATAGCCATTAATGGTCTTTCCAAATTTTCAGAAAGAATTTTCCCTCTAACTGGATCGATTTCAAGTAATTTACCTTTAAAATCCATTGGTATAGCCCGTTGTATTTTAAAACGTTTCATTAATTCTCCTGCAATATGTTCACTATCCGCAGCAGATCCACCATTTCCGGCAATTAATAACTTACCACCCTTTTCATAACATTCTTCCATTAGTAAATATCCATCAATAATGTCTTGTTTGTTTTCTCTCAATACCGGATATCTTTTCAATAGTAGCTCAACATGCTTTTCTAGTCTTTTTTCTAATCTTTTTTCTAACATCACTTCAATACCTTTTCTACAAATGTCAATAAAGAATCAACTGTTTGATCCTGATTAAAATTCTTTGTTCCTATTAATGCAGTTTTACATCCAGCACTTTTACCAGCTTGAATATCATTCTCACCATCTCCAATCATCCATGAAGCACTCAAATCTATATTAAATTTTTTCGCAGCCTCTAATAACATTCCTGGTTTTGGTTTTCGACAGCTACATTCTATTTTTAATTCGGAAATTTCTCCCTCATATCCCTTATGCGGATGATGTGGACAATAATAAATTGCGTCTAAATATGCCCCTTCTTGACCGAGTAAGGTCTCCATTTTTTTATGGATTATTTCTAATTGCTCTACCGTTACCTCTCCCCGTGCAATAACCGGTTGATTTGTAACAACAATTGCTAAATAGCCTAATTCATTAATAAGTTTGATAGCTTGTGCAACTTTTGGTAATAATTCGAACTCATCAACATTTCTTAAAAAGCCAACATGTTTATTAATAGTTCCATCTCGATCTAAAAAGACAGCCTTTTGTTTATTGCGTAAATTTTTATTTTGTACACGTCCTTCCCTAAAATCTTCACATACTTGATAATATCGTTCTGGTATACCCATATCCTTTACATATTCCGGACTGTCATAACAAAACATTTTTCCTGTTCCGGCCAGTGGCTTCAACAATTGACGATCTAAATCTATTTTAGGAGTATTAATACTCTGATTTAAAATCTGAGGACTAATGACATGCAATCCTGCATTTACACGATTTTGATAAAAATCAGGTCTCTTTTCTTCTTTTGCTAACCACTGTTCTACTTTTCCATTTTCATTTGCAATAATCAGACCACTATCATATGGATGGCTATTAGGGTGAGTAAATAATGTAACTAACCCTCCGTGTTCTTTATGATATTTCACAAATCGATTAAAATCAATATCAAAAACAGCATCCGCATTTAATAATAGAAAGTCTTCCTTTAAACAATCTTTTAATTTAAATAAAGCTCCTGCATTTCCTAAAGGTTCTTTTTCAAAATAATAATCAATATGGACTCCCCATTTTGATCCATCTCCAAAATAATCCATAATAATGTTGCCGAGATGTGATACTGTTAATATAATATCTGTAAATCCCTGGCTTTTTAAGCATTCAATTTCATGTTCTAAAACGGGTTCCCCCTCTACGCAAATCATCGGTTTAGGAATATCTGATACTACACTACTAATTCGCGTACCTTTTCCACCTGCCATAATTACTGTTTTCATCTTTATCTCTCCAAAGGTTCGTATGATTCTGGTCCATAGTAAATAACTTGTGTTCCACCATCTTCAAATTGAAATGGAATATGCAATAAATCTTTCATCGCTTTTTTCACAGCTTCCTGTTTTTCTGATTGAACATAAAAAACCAAAAAGCCTCCTCCTCCAGCCCCTAAAAGTTTTCCTCCTAATGCCCCAGCTTTCATTCCTAATTCATACAGCTGGTCAATATTATTAGTTGAAACGGCTACACCAGTTTGTCTTTTCAATTTCCAAGTTTTGTCTAATAATCTTCCAAAATCATCCATATTTCTCGTGGAATCAGTTAATATTGCTTCTGCTTCATCAACTAATTGTAACATTTCCTTTAACTGCTTTTGCTTGGACTCTTTATCTAAATTATTTGATTTCTGAATATCAGAAGAAAATCGTGTAAAACCCGTAAAGAACATTAATAAATTCTGATTTAAACGTTTTTTTCGCTCCGGTGAAATGATTATCGGCAATACCTCATATCCATCTGTATTAAAGTTAATACGGTTAAATCCGCCATAACTAGCTGCTATCTGATCCTGCCATCCTCCTGCTTCTGCACATAATTCACGTTCCAGATAAATAGCTTCATCAGCTAACTTTTTCTTTGAAGCATATTTACCTTTTAATGCATAAAAAGCATTCAACATTCCTACTGCAAACGAACTACTGGTACCCAAACCAGATCGAGCTGGTAAATCAGCTTCATATGTCAAACGAATTTCATGCATATCCAACATTTTCATTGCATTTCTAACCGCCGGATGCTCAATTTGCTCTACTGAGTTTACTCTCTCGGTCCTAGAATAGCTGATTTCTGTTGAATAATCAAAAAATCGAGGTAAATGACGCACATTAACATAGCAATATTTATCAAATGTAGTAGATATGACTGCTCCTCCATTTTCTCTAAAGAAAGATTCCATATCTGTTCCACCACCAAAAAATGACATTCTAAAAGGTGTTTTTGTAATAATCATAATTTTTCCCCCACTGTATTTTCAATAATTTTTTTCATAATAGAAAGTGCTGCTTCTACTGAGTATTTTTCTTGATAAATTGACACCAATTCTTTATCTTCATGTAAAAGCTCTTTTTGCGACAATTTCTCTAATACATTAGTATACTCTTCGGCTGTATCACATTGAAAAACAGTATTATTTACAATAGAGTTCGGAAGTTCCTCTATATAACCATGTAAACTTTCCTCTGAACCCAAAAATGTTTTTCCAAAAGAGAATGCTTCTGCTGTTTTTATTTTCATTCCCCCACCATCTGTTAATGGAGCAATAACTAAGTCTGCGCATTTATAATAGGGAACCAAACTATCTACAAATCCCACAATATGTACATTTTCATCCGAATACTCTACTCTTAGTTTTTCTAACCCTTTTCCTACAATCCACAAATCAAATTGATCTGAAAATTTTTGAAATACGTTATCATAAAACCACCTAATTCCTTTGATATTAGGTGTATAATATGTACCTACAAATAAAATATGTTTCTTTTTTGTTTCATATGGATTCGTCTCCAAATTGCTTTCTAATTTAGGAACACATACCGGCAAATAATAGTCTGCCCTTTTTCCATAATTTTCAAATAAAATTTCATCTTCCGCCTTATTTAAAACAACATTTGTATCCACTAACATTGCTGTTTGTTTTTCCTGCTTTAATCCCAACTTAAAATCTTGTTTGTCAATCCAAGAACACTTTTTCATCCAAATTTTAAATAAATTTGCTTTTACATCGTGATAAAAAGCAATAACTGGTAAATGCGGAAACCTTTTCTTTATGGCAGCTACCAATTTCCCGTAATAGGAATCATCAATATAAATAAAATCAAATTTATTCTTTTCAATCAAATCACATATTTTCTTAATAATATGATTACTGAAAAGGTAAATATTCCCCTCTAACATTCTTTTGATTCTTTCTAATTTAGAAGAATACTTGCCATAGGCAATATAATTTTCTGTTCTCTGAGGCTCTACATCTGCACTCACATCTACAAAATAAACATTATTTTCTCCACATAGTTTTTTTATTGTTGATAAATGCATTCTAGCACCTACACCAGAACCAGATACATTATGTGTATCCTTTGAAATAAACAAACACTTCATATTTTCACCTTCTTGTTTCACACCTACATTTTCATCAAAGAAATGTATTTGCCTGTTTCTGATTGATTACTATAATCATTCTTTAACAAATTATCGCTTAATCATCTCTTTCTTTTACTCATCAAATAATTCCATATATTTAATAACTTCCTTTGCATTTCCATAGTCATGCATAGATAAATATTTTTCAATTTTTTTATATGTATCACTTTCTGATAAATATTTTTCAACACCTTTAACTATTCCTTCTGGTGTCATTGGCACAATGATCCCTTCTTTTCCATTTTTAATTTGATCACTCACCGTTGGATACGCAGTAACCAGTATTGGTTTAGCTAGTATCTTAGCTTCATCCAGAACTATCGATTTCCCCTCATATCTTGAAGGTTGTATCAAAATGGTACAATTTTTAATATACGGATATGGATTTTCTCTAATTCCCAATAGTACAAAATAATCTTCCACTTTTTCCTGTCGAATCAATTCCTTTATTTTATTTTCCAAATGTCCATTTCCTATAATATACCATTTGAATTTTAATCCTTTTTGTTTCATTATCGCTGCTGCTGCTACAGCAATATCATACCCTTTTTGTTCTGTTAATCTACCTATAGAAAGAAATACTAATTTTTCTTTACCATACTCTTTAGGATAAAACTCCTCTGATTTTTGTTTTACCACAGTAGATGATGTAATGTTCTCCACCATAACTATTTTGTTTTTGAACTGGGGAAACACTTCCTTCAAAATATTTGTACACTTTGGGGAAATGGAAACAATTTTATTCATTCTCTGAAAATATTGTTTATCATATGTTGCATCATTTCCTCCTGAACGATAATCATTATGTACCATAACTATTTTTTCCCTAGCTTCTATTTTCTCATCCAGTAAATACATAATTTCATCTGATACATATGCCAGACCAATATCATATGTACTATCTATTTTCTTAATACATTTACTATAAAAATATTTCCATCTAAATATACGACGCTGTATAGGATTTGAAATATAACGTAAAGACAAGAAGTTAGCTACAATTCTAAAAATCATATACTTCCCTGCATTTTTTAAAGGACCATACAATCTTTTAATTTCATCTGGCGTTTCTAATATATTCACAAAATCTGGCACTTGCGTCAAAAATGTACCTGTTTTTTTAAAAAGTAACAATGAAATTTCATATTTTTGCTCAGGAAGTTCATTAAGGAGATTTACTAAACTTTTCTCAGCTCCACCATTTTCTAAACTGAACATAACTATAATAATTTTCTTCACACTACTTCCCCTCTTTTCTAGAAATTCTCATTAAAGAATATATTAAATTGCTCTTTTTAAAAATGTAAAAGAAAACTCTCTGTGATTTCGAAAGCTTGTCTAATGAAATGTCACAATGTTCTAATTCTGTTCTAAATGCTACTTTTAATTGTTTCTTTACTGAATTATCTGAACACCCAAACCGAATACACTTTTTTAACAAATATATAAGTACATCAATATATGCCGTACTTATACAATTTTGATACTCTTCGATACCAGTCATTTCCTTCATTTCCTTAAATGCTATAATTGATGACAAATGCTTACTTGTTACAATTCCTATTGAGCTACTTTTCTTATGTTGAACATAAGCGTACAAATACTTATCTAAATAATATCCATTATTTGCTTTCATAAAGTATTGAAAGCAAAACAGCAAATCTTCATTCATTGCTATTTCTTCATTAAATTGAATTTTATATTTATCTAAAATGTCTTTTCTAAATATCTTATTCCATACAAATCCTTTGATATTATTGTCACAAAATATCTTTCTTATTACTTCGTTTGCCATAAGTTTTTTAGAATACTCTATGTTATTAGGTATTTGATATTCTTCATTATACACAGATATGTATTTAAAAATCACAAATTCATCATTCTCATCTAAAATAGAAAGTGTACATATCAATTCTTGTACTGCATTTGGCAACCAAAAGTCATCTGCGTCTAAAAATCCTACCCATTTTCCTCTTGCCAAAGATAAACCATAATTTCTAGCAGCTGAGACGCCCTCATTTTCTTTTTTTACAACAATAAAATTTTCACTACATTTTCTTTTCAAAAATGAATATGTGTCATCTGTCGAACCATCATCTACAAAGATCACCTCTATATTACTATCCATTTGCAATAATAAGCGATCAATATATTTTTCTAAATATACTTTTGCGTTATAAACTGGTATAATTACACTCAATAATTTTAAATTTTTCACATTTTCTCCTAACAACTAATATTTTTCTAGTTAAAAATTACCCATTCAACAATTAATTTAATTTTAGTCCCCAAAAAATTCCATTATTACCATCTCCCCCAAAAGGCAGTATCTCAAAAAAATATCACTATTCCACTTATAAAATAACATTTTATAAATATGCTTTTGCTCAAGTATTCTATGGTTATCACTTTGTCTCTTTATATTTTTTACTATAATCCCTCTCTGACCTGCAAATTTAAATAATAATTTTCTAATATAGAATGTGCTATCTTGATATTATACAGACTTTGTTCTAATTCATCCGTCATGGATTTTCTTTCTGCATTATGATATTTTTCAATCATATCAATCCACTGTTGCAATGGTGCATCTAACGGAACGAATTCTGTCTTCGAATGAAATTTTACCTCTTTTGGAACCTTATCGGAAAAAATACATGGAAGATCTGCAAACTGCGCTTCGACTCCGACTACCGGAACTCCCTCGAAAAAAGATGGCATTACAAAAATATCCATTGCCTGATATAATTCATTTACATCATTCCGGTTTCCTAAAAATTTCACTTTTTGTTTTAAACCAAGGTCAGCAACCTGTTTTTTGATTTCTTCCTCTTTTTCACCTACGCCAACCAAAATCAATACTGCATCGTTATATTGTTTTAAAAATTCTGCAAAAATACGAATTAAAAGCTTATGATTTTTTTGATAAGATAACCTTCCTACATGTCCAATCACATACTCGTTTTTTTTGATACCTAATTCATTTCTCTTTTTTTCTCTTATAACTGGATCATACAGGAATCTGGAAATATCTATAGCATTTGGAATCAGTGTGCATGCTACATTTCCAAATAAAAATTTTCCTGCTTCTTCACCGCAAGTACAAAAATCTGTTGCAACAGAATTAATTCTGGCACGAAAATATTGTTTTAATATATATTTAAAATCTTTGTCAATCGAAGTATTATGACTATGCGCAATCCGAACTGGCACTCCCGCTTTTTTCGCTGCCTTCAGAGGCAGATAACTCATCGCATCAATGTGAGAATGCACGATTTGATATTCTGGATATTCTTTGAAAAACTGTTCCATCCATTTGAAATACTTTGGATAATTCTGCGGATATAATCTTGGTGCATAATATACTTTTCCACCCATGCTTACAATTTCATCATCATAAACACCCTTAGATGGTCTATGCGTTAAAAAATCAAACTGAATTTTATCTCTATCAATGTTTCTATAATAATTCATCAACATTGTTTCCAATCCAGCTCTATTCATAATGTTTACACATTGCAATATTCGGATCATAATCTAGTTCCTTCCTTTATATAAGCAGATGGTTTTTTCTACAACCTTATCCCAATCATAATTTTCATAGATATATTGTGTCATTTTTTCCTTTTTACCTTGTGACATAAGAGGCTCTTTTAATAAGCTCTCTAGTTTCGTCTTTAAATCATTCGTATCCTTACTTCTAAATGTGGTAACATAATTTTTTCCAACTTCTTTATTTTCTGAAATATCGCTAATCAAACAAGGTGTCCCATAACTCATGGCTTCCAGTAGACACATCGGCATCCCCTCTGCCTCGCTTGGGAATACAAACAACCTGGCATTTGAATATAATTCCCGAAGTTCCTTTCCTTCCACAAAACCAATAAATCGAATTCGATCATCTTCTTTTGCTGATGCTTTAATTTGCGTATTAAAATCATCAACGAACGGAGCATCCCCTGCAATAATCAAGGGCAGTTCACAATCAATTTGTTTGTATGCCTCAATAAGATATTCAACACCTTTTCCAGGAACTAATCTTGACAAAAATAAAAGATACCCATTTTTTAATAAACTATATTTCTTTTCAATAATTTCAGGATTTAACTGTTTTTCTACTGTAACACCGTTAGGAATATATACTGTTTCTCTGTTATATTTTTGTTTAAAATAATTGCGTTGTTCTTGGGATAAGACGATAATCTGATCTGCATATTTAGCCGTGATTTTTTCTCCTAATTTCATGAATTTTGCTCCAAAACCTTTCCATTTCGGGGTTTTATAATTCAATCCATGTACAGTCACTATCGTTTTTTTACCAAACAAATGCGGAATCAGCAAAAAAACACTAGGACCAATTCCATGATAATGAATCACATCAAAGTGACCAAACAAAGCATGGATTGATGCAAAAAAAGAATAAACCACAGCATCTAAAGATTTTTTTTCAATTGTAGGAACATTTACGATATGTACACCTTTAAACTCCTTGTATTTAGGATGTGTTTTACTTTTTCTATTATATACTACTACTTCACATCCCAAAGAAACCATCCTTGTCGATAGTTCATCTACTACAACTTCAATTCCGCCTTCTCTTCCTGGAACTCTCTTATGCCCTATCATTGCAATCTTCATATTTATATCCATTCCTTTCGCTTCGCTCAGGCACAAAACGTTATGAAAATGTTTCACTACCGAGTATTTTGTGTTATAGTAAATTTGATAATTAGGCATCCCGGTATCAATGGCTGATGCACCCACCCATTAAGTATTGATATGCAGGTGTCCTCTCTCCAAAGGTGGAAATACTCTAGCTCAGGTTCACTATGTGAGCCTATTTCTTGTGTCTTATTACCAATTTTGGCTCAATTTACTATTTTTCAATCTTCTTTCCTTCTTTATTTCGACCCAGATCCTTTAAAAACAACCAACACTGTCTTCAAGAGTATCTTAATATCCAATCCCAAACTCCACTTTTCAATATATTCTCTATCCAATTGTACAACTTCTTCAAAATCCGTAATATCGCTTCTTCCGCTCACCTGCCACATACCTGTAATACCGGGTTTGATGGCCATACGTGCACGATGGTGATAGTCATACTGATTCCATTCATCTACTGTGGGTGGTCTTGTCCCTACTAAAGACATATCACCTTTTAAAACATTCCAGAATTGAGGAAATTCGTCCAGAGAAGTTTTTCGAATAAACCAACCTAGTCCTTTCTTCGTTCCATCTGATCCGCTACCAATAATACGTGGGTCTGCTTCCATTTTAAACATTAACCCTTGCATTTCGTTTCGACTCATCAATTCTTTTTTTCGTTCTTCCGCATCCATATACATACTTCGGAATTTGTAAATTTTAAACCTTCTTCCATTTTGTCCAATTCTGACTTGAGAAAAGAAAATAGGTCCTGGAGAAGCAATATAAATTGCCGGAGCAAGAAATAATGTCGCAATACCTGTAAATAATAAACCTACAATTCCTCCGCAAATATCCATACACCGTTTTAGCAGTAACTGTATTGGTGTTGCCATACTTAAACTAGCAGTTAACACATGGTAATCACCAATTTTTCGTACTTCTTTTGCTCCAAAATAACTGTCTACATTAATAAGCGTGTTATGTACGGTAGCTCCCATTTCAATACAGGTATTTACCAAATCAATTGGTAGCTGATATTTCTTTTCAACATGAATCCAAATGCTGTCAATCCATTTTGTTTGAATATAATCCGGTAGTTCTTCCACCGCACAAACAACAGGCACTCCCAGAATTTTCTTTCCTACCATATCAGTTCTGTCTGCCAGCACAAGCCCTACCATTTCCCACTCTTTATACGGTGTGTCAATAGCCTTTTCAATCAATTCCCTTGCGTTATTGCTTGTAAATACTGCGATCATCTTCCGCTTCTTTGCAAAATTCTTATTATAAGAAAGTAAATACATTTTCCATAAAATTCTTTCTACATAAATAAGGAAAATTCCGCTGACATAAAAGATTAAAAAAGAAATACGCGAAAATTCACTACCATTTTTACTTAAAAATAAGTAGCACATTTCAATGACCGCAACCAAAGTAACATATTTTACTACATTGCAAAATTCAGCAAAATATCCTCTGCGCATAATCCCATGATAAGACTCTTGAAAATAGATTGCACACACATTGGCAAAGCAGATGACAATTCCTATAGTAACATAGATATCTGATTGAAACGGAGCGCTCCAACCATTTCTCACAATACAAGAAAATATGTATGCTATCTGTAAAAAAATCAAATCCAATAATATAAAATCCCAGTGCTTTAACCAACTGTTGGTATTTTTCCTATACATACTCCCACCTCATATTTTACTTTGCAATATATCCCAATTCCAATAATTTTTCATAAAGTGCATCTGCAACCTGTGTCTGTCCGTCTGCTGTCGTTGTTGTAACGGTACAAATATCAATGGTACTGATGTAGTGTTCACCCCATGTTTCTTTCATAACTTTTTCATATTCCGGAATATTCACACTACCATCCATGGGTCTCACGCCTACAATAATAAATTTATCCTTGTTTGCTCCAAAAGTGTTCAAAACCTTCTGTTGCTGTTCTGCCAGTTCTTTCGGATCTTTATTCCAGCCGCCATAATATCCCATCGTAATAATCGGAATATAATCTTTATCAGAACGTTTCATTTCTTCCTCTGTTAAATCTCGAATTCCTGTCTCAGTTACCGGAGGAGTTGCACTTCCTGCACTGGCTTTATGCGCCTCAATGTATTTGTCTAAATCAGCCTGTGGTACTCCAGCCATTTTCATCACAGATAAGGTTCCTGCTCCTGCCAGTGTTTTATTGGCATATTCCAAAGTATAGCCTTCTGCTTTTAGTTTTTCTTCTAATTTTACTCTTGAAGAATACTGCAATTCGTTTTCTGCAGTAAAGAATTCATCGCCCCAGAAGGAAATCCCTTGAGGTAAAATAGGTTTTGCGGGCTCTTTTTCCTCTTTTTTAACTTCTTCTTTTTTCTTATCTTTCTTTACTTCCTGTTTCACTTCTTGTTTCTTATCTTTTTTCGCTTCTTGCATTAGCTTTTCACTTCTGACCGCCTCTGCCTTAGCATCCCATGCCAATAAACCTCCAAAACAAACTGCCAAAGCAATGCACACAAGAACTAATAAAAGGTTCCATGCCCATGCCGTTTTTCTATTCCTTTTCATTCCATCTTCTCTGCCTTTTATCTTTTTTTACTATTTCCGTAATAATAATCATATTTCTGATAATATTTATCTTTCTCAATATTAACTTTATTCAAAACTGCACCTAAGATTTTGCATCCTGTCTTTTCTAACTGTTCTTGTACCTTCTGTGCCAGTTTGTAGCTTACACGCTCACTTTCAATAACTAAAACTGCTCCATCACATTCCTTTGCCACAATAGCTGCATCCGTTACACTCCCAAGAGGCGGTGTATCTAAAATAATATAGTCATAAGTATTCCGCAATTCTTTTAGTAAATCTGAAAAAGAAGCTTCTTCCAAAAGTTCAGATGGATTTGGCGCCATAGGACCTGAAAAAATCATATCTACATTTAGAAAATTGGTTTGATAAATTAAGAATTCCTTTGCCAACTGTCCGCTTAAATATTGAGATAAGCCATTCACTTTTTCTTTTATTTTGTATCGATTAACATAAACAGAACGACGAATATCTGCATCAATCAGCATCACTTTTTTTCCCATGTTTCCTACTTCCTGTGCCAGCTGAAAAGCCACATCGCTTTTCCCTTCATTCGGAAGACAGCTTGTAAACATAATTATTTTCACATTTTTACCAGTAAACTGAATATTCGTACGAAGGGTTTTTATTGCTTCCTCGTAAAAGTAATCTTTCTTTCTGACATCTGTCATTATGACCTTCTGTTCCATTATCTTCTTCCCTTCTTATTTTTTTTCTTTTTTCCATGACGTTTTTGATTAATATAATCTTTTCGATCCGGTACGCTGGTAAGCGTAGACAGTCCCAAATATTTTTCAATATCTTCTTCTGTTTTAATGGTATCGTCCATAATTGCAATTACTACAAAGATACCTGCACTTAAAAACAATCCCAAAAGTAATCCCAAAAGTGCGTTTTTTTTCATACTTGGTCCGGCTTTATGAATAGGGAATTGACCTTCATCAATAATCTTTGGCGCAGTAACTTCCATTTTATCCCCTATAAAAGCAGAAGCATTTACCGCTACTTCATTTACGATTTTTTGTGCCATTTTCGGGTCTGTATCTGTAACGGTAATGTTTAAAATTCGTGTATCCTCTGGATTATCCACTGCTATGCTTTCTTTCAGCTGTTCATAGCTCATATCCAGCTTTAAGTTTTCAATTGTCTTTTCCAACACCGGACGACTGGTAATCAGCACGCTGTAATCTTTTGTCAACTGACTTCCCATCTGCAGATCCGCAGTAGACTCAAATCCTTTATCATTGATTAAAAGTAACATACTCGATGTAGAAGTGTACGTAGGTGTCATAAAAAATTTTGTAGCAACACAGGCAATACAGCCAAATAGAAGTCCTACTGCTAAAATAATTAATATTTTTTTCTTTAAGACATAAAAAATCTGTTTTAAATCAATTTCTAATTCATCTTCACGCGTATTTTCCATCATCTCAATCCTTTTCTCTATAAAATTTTGTTTGCCAGAATTTTCTCTGCATTTGCAAAAGAAATATCCTTCATATATTCATTATCCAGATGCTTTTCCATCCAGTGCGAAGCTTCCATAAGTTCCGGTTTTCTCGTTCTCATGTTGTGCATATCACTTCCGAGAAAATGAACGTTTCCTTCCTTCAACATCTTTCTGCACCATCTGGTTGTTTCCTCATACCATTTCCCTCCAATAGGCTTATAATTCATCTGCATAAGAGCACCTGCTTGAATTAATTCCTCCACACGTCCTTTTTCCCTTAATGCAGAATACCTTTCAAAATGAGCAATAATTGGTGTATATTGTGCCATAGTTAATTCTCTCACTCCGTTAATAATCATAGAATATGGCATAGAAGGGTGGAATTCTGTAAGTACGTAGGAACTTCCGTTTAAAGTAAGAAGCTTCTTTTCGTCCAGTTTTTCTACTACATCCTCTGTGTAGAAAACTTCCTGCCCCGAATAGATTGTGAAATCCTCCTGAATTTCTGTTCGGGCTCTTCTTTGCAGTTCTTCTCTTAGCATCCTAAATCGCTCCGGTTCTTCATTGCGAAACTGTCTGGAATAATGAGAAGTTGCAACAACTGCATACACGCCTTGCTTAGCAGCAGATTTCAGCATACGCAGACTTTCTTCAAAGTCCGCTGCTCCGTCATCCACCCCCGGCAGAACATGACAGTGTAAATCAATCCTCTTCATAACTTTTTACCTCATTGCGCAACTACCCCCCCCCTAAAAATTTGCGAAAATGCCTTATACATCTAAACATCCTTAAGGGGGAGGGGATAATTATTTTTAACTTCAAAATCCATCCTGTCACAAAAATTCAGTATTTTTGCAAATCGGACACCAATCAATCTTGAAGTCTCATATTCATTAGTATTTTTGTCTTTGGTGACCAATATAAATGTAATAAGCATATTATATCGTAATTATTGTAACACTATCCCCTCTCTTTTTCAACAAATTATACTTTTTTTCGTCTCCAAAATTTATAAAATTTTTGATTATTTTTAGTTATTTTTTACAAATATGAAAAGAATGGTGCTATAACGTAATTTTTTTGTCATAACACCATTCTTCCCTATAAATCCAATTTCAAATCATTCTCTTTAATCCATCCATATTTCCTGAAAGGAACTGTAATCAACCATGTAAGCACCGCCGGAAGGATAAAGCAAATCAGCACCATTCCAATCCAGTCCATAGGCGTAATCGCCGCTTTTACACCGCTTGCAACATCGTTCACCCATCCTGTATACACGCCAATCTGACCTACAAAACCACAAGTTCCCATACCGGATGCCACTGCTGCACCATTCATCTCCATGTGGAACAGACATGTTGCCAATGGTCCTGTAATGGCAGATGCCAATGTAGGCGGCAGCCAAATTTTCGGATTTTTCACAATATTTCCCATCTGAAGCATAGACGTTCCAATCCCCTGAGCAAAAAGTCCGCCCCATTTATTTTCACGAAAACTCATCACTGCAAATCCAACCATCTGTGCACAGCATCCGGCTACTGCCGCACCACCTGCAAGACCGGTAAGAGATAACGCTGCGCAGATTGCAGCGCTACTGATTGGAAGTGTCAGAGCAATTCCCACAATTACAGAAACCACTATTCCCATAAAGAACGGCTGCAATTCTGTCGCCCACATAATAGCGCTTCCC
>ERZ791611.993-NODE-993-length-21693-cov-4.489786_pt1 | contig 21693 bp, 17 predicted proteins | sample MGYA00510275_ERZ791611 | MGnify/ENA primary metagenome ERZ791611 (study PRJEB30046, sample SAMN00791912) | human gut metagenome | study: EMG produced TPA metagenomics assembly of the A metagenome-wide association study of gut microbiota in type 2...
CTGACGGCCGGCTTTTTTCTGATAACCTCAGGCTGTTGGGGATTATCAGCAACAAAGGACAAAATCGTTTGCCGTTTGTTGTTTAAAAATTGTTAACAATTTTGTAAAATACACGCGGATAGAACGTCCCGGTGGACTTGGGCGTAAGAATAATAGCGTCAGACCCGCCGGATATAAATTACAGAGGTCATGATGAGTACTGAAATCAAAACTCAGGTCGTGGTACTTGGGGCAGGTCCTGCAGGCTACTCTGCAGCCTTCCGTTGCGCTGATCTAGGTCTGGAAACCGTCATCGTAGAACGTTACAGCACCCTCGGTGGGGTGTGCCTGAACGTGGGTTGTATCCCTTCTAAAGCGCTGCTGCACGTGGCAAAAGTTATCGAAGAAGCGAAAGCGCTGGCCGAACACGGCATCGTTTTCGGCGAACCGAAAACTGACATTGACAAGATCCGCACCTGGAAAGAAAAAGTCATCACTCAGCTGACCGGTGGTCTGGCTGGTATGGCCAAAGGTCGTAAAGTGAAGGTGGTTAACGGTCTGGGTAAATTTACCGGCGCTAACACCCTGGAAGTGGAAGGCGAAAACGGCAAAACCGTGATCAACTTCGACAACGCGATCATTGCAGCGGGTTCTCGCCCGATCCAACTGCCGTTTATTCCGCATGAAGATCCGCGTATCTGGGACTCCACTGACGCGCTGGAACTGAAAGAAGTACCAGAACGCCTGCTGGTAATGGGTGGCGGTATCATCGGTCTGGAAATGGGGACCGTATACCACGCGCTGGGTTCACAGATTGACGTGGTTGAAATGTTCGACCAGGTTATCCCGGCTGCCGACAAAGACGTGGTGAAAGTCTTCACCAAACGCATCAGCAAGAAATTCAACCTGATGCTGGAAACCAAAGTTACCGCCGTTGAAGCGAAAGAAGACGGCATTTATGTGACGATGGAAGGCAAAAAAGCACCCGCTGAACCGCAGCGTTACGACGCCGTGCTGGTAGCGATTGGTCGTGTGCCGAACGGTAAAAACCTCGACGCAGGCAAAGCTGGCGTGGAAGTTGACGACCGTGGTTTCATCCGCGTTGACAAACAGCTGCGTACCAACGTACCGCACATCTTTGCTATCGGCGATATCGTCGGTCAGCCGATGCTGGCACACAAAGGTGTTCACGAAGGTCACGTTGCCGCTGAAGTTATCGCCGGTAAGAAACACTACTTCGATCCGAAAGTTATCCCGTCCATCGCCTATACCGAACCAGAAGTTGCATGGGTGGGTCTGACTGAGAAAGAAGCGAAAGAGAAAGGCATCAGCTATGAAACCGCCACCTTCCCGTGGGCTGCTTCTGGTCGTGCTATCGCTTCCGACTGCGCAGACGGTATGACCAAGCTGATTTTCGACAAAGAATCTCACCGTGTGATCGGTGGTGCGATTGTCGGTACTAACGGCGGCGAGCTGCTGGGTGAAATCGGCCTGGCAATCGAAATGGGTTGTGATGCTGAAGACATCGCACTGACCATCCACGCGCACCCGACTCTGCACGAGTCTGTGGGCCTGGCGGCAGAAGTGTTCGAAGGTAGCATTACCGACCTGCCGAACCCGAAAGCGAAGAAGAAGTAATTCTTCGTTTGCCGGGACATATGGCAATTAAAAAAGCGGCTAACCACGCCGCTTTTTTTACGTCTGTAATTTACCTTTCCAGTCGCCTTGCTCCGCGCTCAGAGAGACGTTCGCGTACTGCTGACCGTTGCTCGTTATTCAGCCTGACAGTATGGTTACTGTCGTTTAGACGTTGTGGGCGGCTCTCCTGAACTTTCTCCCGAAAAACCTGACGTTGCTCAGGTGATGCTGATTGAACACGCTGGCGGGCGTTATCACGTTGCTGTTGGTTCAGTGGGCGCTGCTGTACTTTTTCCTTAAACACCTGGCGCTGTTCGGGAGTTGCAGACTGAATACGCTCACGCGCTGCCTCTCTTCGCTGCTGGTTCTGCGGGTTAGTCTGCATTTTCTCGCGGACTGCCTGGCGCTGCTCAGGAGAGGCCGACTGATAACGCTGACGAGCGGCGTCCTTTTGTTGCTGGGTCAGTGGTTGGCGACGGCTGAAGTCGCGGAAGTCGTCATAGCTCCCATAGTGTTCAGCTTCATTAAACCGCTGTGCCGCTGCCTGACGTTGGGTATCTCGCGTAATGACGGGGGCGGCGTGTGTTCGTTGCTGAAACTGACTTGCTGCCGCCTGACGCTGGCTGTCGCGTGTTGGAGCAGGTAGCTGCGTGGCACTCATTCCGCCGTTGACATCGGTTTGATGAAACCGCTTTGCCATATCCTGATCATGATAGGGCACACCATTACGGTAGTTTGGATTGTGCCGCCATGCCATATTCTTATCAGTAAGATGCTCACCGGTGATACGGTTGAAATTGTTGACGTCGATATTGATGTTGTCGCCGTTGTGTTGCCAGTCATTACCGTCACGATGACCGCCATCGTGGTGATGATAATCATCATCGTCATGATGATGATGGTCATGATCGTCGTCATCCCAGTCGATGCTGCTGAATAGTGCGTACGTGGTAGCAACGCCCATGCTATAGCCGAATCCGCGCACAAAGCTGTCAACAAACGGTTCTCCGGCTGGTGGTGGCAGATAAACCGGCGGATACGCAGTATTGGCCCAGTTCCCGTAAACCACGGTTGGGTTGTAGTTGGGAATATAGACCACATCAGGATTGGCGGGCTCAATAGAAATGACGGTTGTTGCCGGCTCTGTAATGACGTGGTTGGCAGTTAAAACGGTATTGGATGGTATGACGGGAGCCGTGACTGTCTGTGTTACCGGTACAGTTTTCTTCGTTGTGGTAATAACTTTCTGTTCGGTTGATGACTTCAGCGAGCCGGTTTGTTGCGCCAGTTGCCGCAATCGCTGTACCGAGTCCATCACGTCCTGCGGCTGCGCCAGAAAAGCATCGCCCAGGTTTTGCACCCATTGCGGGTTTTCGCCCATCAATGCCATCAATTGTGGAAAGGCCACCAGTGATTTAACGCTGGCGTCCCACGGCTGGTCAGATACCGCCTGAATAGCAGCATCGCCTTGTTTAAGTGGATTATCGTGCGACCATTGCACTGCTTGCGCAACGTTTGTCGGATAGGTTGATGCCATTAACACTTGTGAAAGCAGAGAGTCGGGGTATAGCGCGACGGGCGCGACCCATTGATCTATTTGTGCAGTGCTGAATGCGGATTTGACGACGGCGGGTGTTACGGGAGGTGCGGAAACCGTTGCAGGAAGCGTAACCGCGGCAGCGTCAGACACAGTCAGTTGTGTCGATTGCGCTTCCACAGGCGCTTCCACTGTGCGGCTTTTTATATATAGCCCGGCAGAGGCGGCACAAAGCCCGGCACTGCAAATTAGCGCCAGCACATGGGGTTTAAACGGCAAAGTCATTTTCATAATTCGGATCTCAAGGAAATCGCAATGGTCGGCGAACTGCCACCCGCAGGTGCTGTGAATCCGAGTATAAAGAGGCGGTAGTTTAAATTTTGACTAATCTTGGGATTCGTTGAGAAAGGTGATTATCACCATGCGAATTAACGAAGTTTTTACGGAGGGAAACAATCTCTAGACCATCCTTAACGATTCAGCCACTTTTTTATGTTGCTTTTTTGTAAACAGATTAACACCTCGTCAAAATCCTGCTATTCTGCCCGTTGCGGTACTGGGCATTTACCCTACAAACTGCTGTCTCACAGGAGCGTGAAGAGAATCGCCTGCCGCACTATGACAATGAGAGCGAGGAGAACCGTCGTGCTAGAAGAATACCGTAAGCACGTAGCTGAGCGTGCCGCTGAGGGGATTGCGCCCAAACCCCTGGATGCAAACCAAATGGCCGCACTTGTAGAGCTGCTGAAAAACCCGCCCGCGGGCGAAGAAGAATTCCTGTTAGATCTGTTAACCAACCGTGTTCCCCCAGGCGTCGATGAAGCCGCCTATGTCAAAGCAGGCTTCCTGGCTGCTATCGCTAAAGGCGAAGCCAAATCCCCTCTGCTGACTCCGGAAAAAGCCATCGAACTGCTGGGCACCATGCAGGGTGGTTACAACATTCATCCGCTGATCGACGCGCTGGATGATGCCAAACTGGCACCGATTGCTGCCAAAGCACTTTCTCACACACTGCTGATGTTCGATAACTTCTATGACGTAGAAGAGAAAGCCAAAGCAGGCAACGAATATGCGAAGCAGGTAATGCAGTCCTGGGCGGATGCCGAATGGTTCCTGAATCGCCCGGCGCTGGCTGAAAAACTGACCGTTACCGTCTTCAAAGTCACTGGCGAAACCAACACCGATGACCTCTCTCCGGCACCGGATGCGTGGTCACGCCCGGATATCCCACTGCACGCGCTGGCGATGCTGAAAAACGCCCGTGAAGGTATTGAGCCAGACCAGCCAGGTGTTGTTGGTCCGATCAAGCAAATCGAAGCTCTGCAACAGAAAGGTTTCCCGCTGGCGTACGTCGGTGACGTTGTGGGTACGGGTTCATCGCGTAAATCCGCCACGAACTCCGTTCTGTGGTTTATGGGCGATGATATTCCACATGTGCCGAACAAACGCGGCGGTGGTTTGTGCCTCGGCGGTAAAATTGCACCCATCTTCTTTAACACGATGGAAGACGCGGGTGCACTGCCAATCGAAGTCGACGTCTCTAACCTGAACATGGGCGACGTGATTGACGTTTACCCGTACAAAGGTGAAGTGCGTAACCACGAAACCGGCGAACTGCTGGCGACCTTCGAACTGAAAACCGACGTGCTGATTGATGAAGTGCGTGCTGGCGGCCGTATTCCGCTGATTATCGGGCGTGGCCTGACCACCAAAGCGCGTGAAGCACTTGGTCTGCCGCACAGTGATGTGTTCCGTCAGGCGAAAGATGTCGCTGAGAGCGATCGCGGCTTCTCGCTGGCGCAAAAAATGGTAGGCCGTGCCTGTGGCGTGAAAGGCATTCGTCCGGGCGCGTACTGTGAACCGAAAATGACTTCTGTAGGTTCCCAGGACACCACCGGCCCGATGACCCGTGATGAACTGAAAGACCTGGCGTGCCTGGGCTTCTCGGCTGACCTGGTGATGCAGTCTTTCTGCCACACCGCGGCGTATCCGAAGCCAGTTGACGTGAACACGCACCACACGCTGCCGGACTTCATTATGAACCGTGGCGGTGTGTCGCTGCGTCCGGGTGACGGCGTAATCCACTCCTGGCTGAACCGTATGCTGCTGCCGGATACCGTCGGTACCGGTGGTGACTCCCATACCCGTTTCCCGATCGGTATCTCTTTCCCGGCGGGTTCTGGTCTGGTGGCGTTTGCTGCCGCAACTGGCGTAATGCCGCTTGATATGCCGGAATCCGTTCTGGTGCGCTTCAAAGGCAAAATGCAGCCGGGCATCACCCTGCGCGATCTGGTACACGCTATTCCGCTGTATGCGATCAAACAAGGTCTGCTGACCGTTGAGAAGAAAGGCAAGAAAAACATCTTCTCTGGCCGCATCCTGGAAATTGAAGGTCTGCCGGATCTGAAAGTTGAGCAGGCCTTTGAGCTGACCGATGCGTCCGCCGAGCGTTCTGCTGCCGGTTGTACCATTAAGCTGAACAAAGAACCGATCATTGAATACCTGAACTCTAACATCGTCCTGCTGAAGTGGATGATTGCCGAAGGTTACGGCGATCGTCGTACCCTGGAACGCCGTATTCAGGGCATGGAAAAATGGCTGGCGAATCCTGAGCTGCTGGAAGCCGATGCAGATGCGGAATACGCGGCAGTGATCGACATCGATCTGGCGGATATTAAAGAGCCAATCCTGTGTGCTCCGAACGATCCGGATGACGCACGTCCGCTGTCTGCGGTACAGGGTGAGAAGATCGACGAAGTGTTTATCGGTTCCTGCATGACCAACATCGGTCACTTCCGTGCTGCGGGTAAACTGCTGGATGCGCATAAAGGCCAGTTGCCGACCCGCCTGTGGGTGGCACCGCCAACCCGTATGGACGCCGCACAGTTGACCGAAGAAGGCTACTACAGCGTCTTCGGTAAGAGTGGTGCGCGTATCGAGATCCCTGGCTGTTCCCTGTGTATGGGTAACCAGGCGCGTGTAGCAGACGGTGCGACGGTGGTTTCCACCTCTACCCGTAACTTCCCGAACCGTTTGGGTACTGGCGCGAATGTCTTCCTGGCTTCTGCGGAACTGGCTGCTGTTGCGGCGCTGATTGGCAAACTGCCGACGCCGGAAGAGTACCAGACCTACGTGGCACAGGTGGATAAAACTGCCGTTGATACTTACCGTTACCTGAACTTCAACCAGCTTTCTCAGTACACCGAAAAAGCGGACGGGGTGATTTTCCAGACTGCGGTGTAACAGCCTGAAAATAGCTCAGGTGTTCTCCTGAATACCTGACAAGTAACACTTCTTTAAACCCCCTTTCTGCTCAAGGAAAGGGGGTTTATTTTTATTCCTTATTCTTTTCCACCTTTTAATCTTGCATAGTGCTGCGATAATTAAACCTAAGGTGCAATGCAGTAATGGCGCATTGCCGGGAGCAGAGGAACACACTATGGATTACGAATTTCTGCGCGATATTACCGGAGTGGTAAAGGTGCGTATGTCCATGGGGCATGAAGTGGTCGGGCACTGGTTTAATGAAGAGGTGAAAGAAAACCTGGCCTTGCTTGATGAAGTGGAACAAGCAGCGCACGCACTGAAAGGTAGCGAACGGTCCTGGCAACGGGCAGGGCATGAATACACCCTGTGGATGGACGGTGAAGAGGTGATGGTTCGCGCCAATCAACTGGAATTCGCTGGCGATGAAATGGAAGAGGGGATGAACTACTACGACGAAGAAAGCCTGTCGCTATGCGGCGTTGAGGATTTTCTGCAGGTGGTGGCTGCTTATCGTAATTTCGTGCAGCAAAAGTAAATAAATCTGGCGGAGCCTGGGAGCTCCGCCAGAGCCGTTAAACAGCTGGCATATTGCGCCCGTAATAAATCTCGCGCATTTCTTTCCACAGCGCAGCGGTAATTTCCTGGCGCTCGCTGTCGGTTAAATCTTCCGGTTTGGTGTGGAACATGTAGTGCTTAAGGTCGAACTCTTTAAGCAACATCTTGGTATGGAAGATATTTTCCTGATAGACGTTTACATCCACCATGTCATACAGCGCCTTCATATCGTCAGACATAAAGTTCTGAATCGAATTAATCTCATGGTCGATAAAGTGCTTCATACCGTTAATGTCGCGAGTAAAACCGCGCACGCGATAATCAATGGTTACGATATCGGACTCAAGCTGGTGGATCAGGTAATTCAGCGCCTTCAGCGGAGAAATCACGCCGCAGGTAGAGACTTCAATATCGGCGCGGAAGGTACATAAACCGCCTTCAGGATGACTTTCCGGGTAGGTATGTACGCAAATATGACTTTTATCGAGATGGGCAACGACCGTTTCTGGCAGTGGGCCGGGGTGTTCTGTTTTGTCGATGAGTTTCGGGTCAACCGGTTCTTCACTCACCAGAATAGTGACGCTGGCACCCTGTGGTTCGTAATCCTGGCGGGCGATGTTAAGAATATTAGCCCCGATAATGGAACAGGTTTCTGACAGGATTTCGGTCAGACGGTTGGCATTATAGAGTTCATCGATATAAGCAATATAACCGTCGCGTTCTTCGGCAGTTTTGGCGTAGCAGATATCGTAAATACAAAAACTCAGACTTTTGGTCAGATTATTAAAGCCATGCAGTTTCAGTTTTTTCAATTTCTTATCTTCTCCTTAGGACGGCTGTGAAGCCAGTGCGTCTTGCAGATACTGAGGTAAGGCAAAAGCTGCCGTATGGATTGCCGGATTGTAATAACGGCATTTCAGGCCAGAAGCGAGAAAACGCGCCTGAATAATTTCGGTTGAGAGATGGCGTAAGGCATCGTTATCTGTCGCCCATGCAAAGGTCATGATGCCGCCGTAATAGGTCGGGATCGCCGCCTGATAAAAGCCAACGTCGCTGAAGTAATGGCTGAGTTTGCGATGGCTGTCGATGGCTTCTTCCTGCTGTAAAAAGCAGACGCCGTTTTGTGCGACGAAGATACCGCCAGGATTCAGGCAACGTTTGCAGCCTTCATAAAATGCCGAAGTGAAAAGGCTTTCGCCGGGACCGATAGGATCGGTGCAGTCGGAGATAATGACATCAAAAGTCTGGTTGGTTTGATTAACGAAATTGACGCCATCGTCGATCACCAGCTTAAAGCGCGGATCGTCGTAGCTACCGGCGTTATGGTTGGGTAGATACTGACGGCAGAACGATACGACACCCGCATCGATTTCCACCATCGTGATTGACTCAACGTTTTTATGTCGGGTTACTTCACGCAGCATGGCACCGTCGCCGCCGCCGATAATCAGCACATGTTTCGCGTGACCGTGGGCCAGTAGCGGAACATGGGTCATCATCTCATGATAGATAAACTCGTCGCGCTCGGTGGTTTGTACTACGCCATCCAGCGCCATTACGCGGCCAAATGCAGCGTTCTCAAAAATGATCAGATCCTGGTGATCGGTCTTTTCATGATACAGAACGTTATCTACCGCAAAGTACTGCCCAAACTGGTCGTGTAGCGTTTCATGCCACTGTTTTTTTTCGGCCATGGGTTGATACCTCCTTTGTTAACACCCGTAAAAAAAGGGCGCAACATAATAGCTAACATTGACCGCGGATGCACGGTCAATATTTCTACAAAAAGGTATCAGGGATTATTTGACGTAGGCAAGCAGGCTTAAGGAATCGCGAGCCAGGGCTTTGCACTTTTTAGCGACGGGAATGCCAATGCCGCTGAGATCGCGGTAGCTGTCTTCACCGAGGGCTTTCATGTCGAAGGTGTCGTAATTACTGAGGTCCCACTGGTTTTGCTGAGCGAAAAAGACCAGTGCGCGACGAATTTGCCCGTTAGGTAAGTTCTGGTAACCACAATCGTTCTTCAGAAAGACAAAAACTGCCGTTAAATCGGCCATATCTTCGGCTTCAGACTCGCTGAGCGCGTAACTGTTTGCGCAGACGGCCATCAGGCTGCCGAATAACACTGTTCTGAAAAACGTCTTCATTGCTTCTACCAGGGGCTTAAAGAAGATAAACGTTAGCACACTGCGAGCGAGGCGACGACCATTATTGTCGATTAAATTGTGTCTGCGGCTTGACCTTCCCGTAAGGGGAAGGACTATGCTCAACGTTTGATTTTGTTTCGCCTGCTTAAGAATAAGGAAATAACTATGCAACGTCGTGATTTCTTAAAATATTCCGTCGCGCTGGGTGTGGCTTCGGCTTTGCCGCTGTGGAGCCGCGCAGTATTTGCGGCGGAACGCCCAACGTTACCGATCCCTGATTTGCTCACGACCGATGCCCGTAATCGCATTCAGTTAACTATTGGCGCAGGCCAGTCCACCTTTGGCGGGAAAACTGCAACTACCTGGGGCTATAACGGCAATCTGCTGGGGCCGGCGGTGAAATTACAGCGCGGCAAAGCGGTAACGGTTGATATCTACAACCAACTGACGGAAGAGACAACGTTGCACTGGCACGGGCTGGAAGTACCGGGTGAAGTCGACGGCGGCCCGCAGGGAATTATTCCGCCAGGTGGCAAGCGCTCGGTGACGTTGAACGTTGATCAACCTGCCGCTACCTGCTGGTTCCATCCGCATCAGCACGGCAAAACCGGGCGACAGGTGGCGATGGGGCTGGCTGGGCTGGTGGTGATTGAAGATGACGAGATCCTGAAATTAATGCTGCCAAAACAGTGGGGTATCGATGATGTTCCGGTGATCGTTCAGGATAAGAAATTTAGCGCCGACGGGCAGATTGATTATCAACTGGATGTGATGACCGCCGCCGTGGGCTGGTTTGGCGATACGTTGCTGACCAACGGTGCAATCTACCCACAACACGCTGCCCCGCGTGGTTGGCTGCGCCTGCGTTTGCTCAATGGCTGTAACGCCCGCTCGCTCAATTTCGCCACCAGCGACAATCGCCCGCTGTATGTGATTGCCAGCGACGGTGGTCTGCTACCTGAACCAGTGAAGGTGAGCGAACTGCCGGTGCTGATGGGCGAGCGTTTTGAAGTGCTGGTGGAGGTTAACGACAACAACCCCTTTGACCTGGTGACGCTGCCGGTCAGCCAGATGGGAATGGCGATTGCGCCTTTTGATAAGCCGCATCCGGTAATGCGGATTCAGCCGATTGCCATTAGTGCCTCTGGTGCTTTGCCAGACACATTAAGTAGCCTGCCAGCATTACCTTCGCTGGAAGGGCTGACGGTACGTAAGCTGCAACTCTCTATGGACCCGATGCTCGATATGATGGGGATGCAGATGCTGATGGAGAAATATGGCGATCAGGCGATGGCCGGGATGGATCACAGCCAGATGATGGGCCATATGGGGCACGGCAATATGAATCATATGAACCACGGCGGGAAGTTCGATTTCCACCATGCCAATAAAATCAACGGTCAGGCGTTTGATATGAATAAGCCGATGTTTGCGGCGGCGAAAGGGCAGTACGAACGTTGGGTTATCTCTGGCGTGGGCGACATGATGCTGCATCCGTTCCATATTCACGGCACGCAGTTCCGTATCTTGTCAGAAAATGGCAAACCGCCAGCGACTCATCGCGCAGGCTGGAAAGATACCGTTAAGGTAGAAGGTAATGTCAGCGAAGTGCTGGTGAAGTTTAATCACGATGCACCGAAAGAACATGCTTATATGGCGCACTGCCATCTGCTGGAGCATGAAGATACGGGGATGATGTTAGGGTTTACGGTATAAAAAGACCGTATTCGGAAATATGCCCGGATCTCTCCGGGCATTATGGTTACTTCACATCATCCGGCAGCGCATAAGCCACAATATAGTCGCCCATCTTCGTACCAAATGAACCGTGACCGCCTGCGGAGATCACCACATACTGCTTACCATTCACTTCATAGGTCATTGGCGTAGCCTGACCACCCGCTGGTAAACGACCCTGCCACAGTTTTTCACCGTTGCTCATGTTGTAAGCGCGCAGGTAGTTATCTGCCGTAGCGGCGATAAACAGTACGTTACCCGCTGTGGAGATTGGCCCGCCCAGCATCGGCATACCCATATTGAACGGCACCGGTACAGGCATCGGGAACGGCATACTGTCCTGCGGCGTACCAATACGTTTCTTCCACACCACTTCATTAGTTTTCAGATCCAGCGCCGAGATATAACCCCATGCTGGCTGTTTACATGGCAGACCAAATGGTGAGAGGAACGGGTTGAGCGTGACACCATACGGTACACCGTACTGTGGCTGAATGCCGGATTCCGTACCCGTGCCTTTGGCATCTTTCGGCTGTTCCATCGGATTACCCGGACCGCGCGGGATCAGTTTCGAAACAAACGGCAGTGCCATTGGGTTGGCAATCGCCACTTCACGATTTGGATCAACGGAAATCCCGCCCCATTCGAACATCCCCAGGTTACCAGGGAAGACCAGAGTACCCTGTTCAGATGGTGGGGTGAAAATGCCTTCATAGCGCATCTGGTGGAACATCACGCGGCACACCAGTTGGTCAAACATGGTGGCTCCCCACATATCCGCACCGCTCAAATCTTTCGTCGGACGGAAGCTCAGTTCCGAGAAGGGTTGAGTTGGGGTGACGTAATCGCCTTTCGCTGCACCTTGGGGAACCGGTTTTTCCGGTGCCGGAACCACCAGTTCGCCATTACGACGATCGAGCACAAAAATGTTGCCGGTTTTCGCCGGAGCGTAAATAACTGGCACTTTCTGACCATTAACGGTGATGTCCGCCAGCGTCGGCTGTGCCGGAAGATCCATATCCCACAGGTCGTGGTGAACGGTCTGGTAGCTCCACGCCAGTTTCCCGGTTGTGGCATTCAGCGCCAGAATCGAGCTGGCATAACGTTCCTGTTCCGGTGTGCGGTTACCGCCCCAGATATCCGGCGTGGTCACGCCCATCGGCAGATAGACCAGATCCAGCTTCGCGTCATAGGCCGCTGGTGCCCACGAGTTTGGTGAGTTAAAGGTAAAGGTGTGTTCGTCAGACGGGATTGCGTTCGGATCTTTCGCGCCCGGATCAAAAGCCCACAGCAGCTCCCCGGTGTTGACATCAAAACCACGGATCACGCCAGACGTTTCGCGGGTTGAGAAGTTATCGGTGACTGAACCGGCCATCACGATGGTTTTATCGGTGATAATCGGCGGCGAAGTCGGCTCATACAGACCCGGTTTGGTGTCTGGCATATTGCTTTGCAGATTGAGCACGCCTTTATTGGCGAAGGTTTCGCACAGTTTGCCGTTTTCAGCGTTAATCGCAATCAGTCGACCATCATTGACCGGAAGAATGATACGACGCGGGCAATCCGCCATCACTTCCGGCGAAGCGGTTTCTGCTTTGGCTTCATGATAAGAGACACCACGGCAGGTTACGTGCTGGAAAGACTCGTTGGTTTTCAGCTCAGGATCGTAATGCCATTTCTCTTTGCCGCTGGCGGCATCAAGCGCAAACAGGCGCTGGTGAGCGGTACACAGGTAAAGGGTGTCGCCCACTTTAATCGGCGTCACTTCATTGGTGATTTCGCCCGGATCGTTCGGCTGCTTCACATCGCCAGTACGGAACACCCAGGCTTCTTTCAGATTATGGACGTTATCGGCGTTAATTTGTTTCAGCGGCGAAAAGCGTTGACCTTCCTGATTACGACCATAGGCAGGCCAGTCCTGATCGGCAACGGGTGAGATAGCTTCCGCAGGTGTGGCATCGGCGCTTAAGGTGCCGTTGATTTCCTGCGGATCGTTAAATCCGGCCCAGGTCAGGATACTACCGCTAATCAGCAGTGCCACCACCAGTGCGGCAACTGCGCCGCTGGCAGGAATGACCAGGCGACGCCAGACAAACGGCAGGATCAGCCAGATGCCGAAGAAGACCAGAATGTCGCTGCGCGGAGTCAGCGCCCAGAAGTCGAAACCAACTTCCCAGACGCCCCAAATCATGGTGCCGAGCAGCAGGGCGGCGTATAGCCAAAGCGCGGCACGTTTACTGCGCCACAGCATCCAGGCGACGCCGAGCATCACAAGGCCAGCGATAGGGTAGTACCAGGAGCCGCCAATCGCGACCAGCCAGCCTCCGCCAATGAGTAGATACAGCCCGCAAAGCGCTGCAAAAAGGGCTGTTAGCGTGACGAGTAATCGTCGCGAGCCTGTATTGTTAATTGCCATAAAGAGACACCATTTCAATTCATTAATATTTTAGTAGCAATTAATTATAGGTTTTAACATGTGTGATCGTCATCACAATTCGAGCTTTATTAACAGATTCCGCGAATGAATAGTTTTACTGGTATACTGCGTGTCTTGCGCTTTGTTGCGGTGCCAAAACCTGCCCGTGCGAAGTGATTTGTTTTTAAATCATATGGTTAGAGATATGAAACATACTGTAGAAGTAATGATCCCCGAAGCGGAGATTAAAGCGCGTATCGCCGAACTGGGTCGTCAGATTACTGAGCGTTACAAAGACAGCGGCAGCGATATGGTGCTGGTGGGTCTGCTGCGTGGCTCATTTATGTTTATGGCGGACCTGTGTCGTGAAGTTCAGGTATCTCATGAAGTCGATTTTATGACCGCCTCCAGCTACGGTAGCGGCATGTCCACCACCCGTGATGTGAAAATCCTCAAAGATCTGGATGAAGATATCCGTGGCAAGGACGTGCTGATTGTTGAAGATATCATCGACTCGGGGAATACACTGTCGAAAGTGCGTGAGATCTTAAGCCTGCGCGAACCGAAGTCGCTGGCGATTTGTACGCTGCTGGATAAACCGTCCCGTCGTGAAGTGAACGTCCCGGTAGAATTTATCGGTTTCTCGATCCCGGATGAGTTTGTGGTGGGTTACGGCATTGATTACGCACAGCGTTACCGTCATCTGCCGTATATCGGCAAAGTGATTCTGCTGGACGAGTAAGTGTGAAGTTGCCGGATGTGTTGCATCCGGCATGGCATTTTTATTTGTGGTTGGCGTGTTTCAGCTTGAGGTTGGAAATCCCGTGACGGTAACGTTGCTCAAGGGTTTCGCGGTTAGTCGCTGTGACATCCAGATCACGCAGCAAGCCGTCGTGAATGCCGTAGGCCCAGCCGTGAATGGTAACTTTCTGCCCGCGTTTCCACGCTGATTGCATAATGGTGGAGTGGCCCAGGTTATACACCTGTTCCATGACGTTCAGTTCACACAAGGTATCCAGACGGCGCTCTTGCGGCATTTCGCCGAGCAATGAGCTATGTTTGAACCAGATATCACGGATATGCAGCAGCCAGTTGTTGATAAGCCCCAGTTCCGGGTTTTCAACTGCGGCTTGTACGCCGCCGCAACCGTAGTGGCCACAGATAATAATGTGTTCAACTTCGAGTACATCCACTGCATACTGAACCACGGAAAGGCAGTTCAGGTCGGTGTGAATGACCAGGTTAGCAACATTACGGTGAACAAAGAGTTCGCCCGGCTCAAGACCGGTTAAACGTTCTGCAGGAACGCGACTGTCGGAACATCCAATCCATAGAAAGCGCGGTTTTTGCGCTTGTGCCAGTTTCTCAAAAAACCCGGGATCCTCTTCCACCAGCATTTTTGACCATAGTGCATTGTTGCTGATGAGTGTATCTATGTCTTTCATGGAGGTTAACGACCTGTAACCAAATAATTACGTTTGGCTAATATAGGGCAACTCCGGGACGATTTAAACCACAGATAAAGTGTAAGAACGTAAGGTAAGTAAAAATTTATGACCATTGCACTGGAACTTCAACAGCTTAAAAAAACCTATCCAGGCGGCGTTCAGGCGCTTCGTGGAATAGATTTGCAGGTCGAAGCGGGTGATTTTTATGCGCTTCTCGGGCCGAACGGGGCCGGGAAATCGACCACTATCGGTATTATCAGCTCTCTGGTAAATAAAACCTCCGGGCGGGTCAGCGTATTTGGTTACGATCTCGAGAAGGATGTCGTGAACGCTAAACGTCAGTTGGGACTGGTGCCGCAGGAATTTAACTTCAACCCGTTTGAAACCGTGCAGCAAATTGTGGTGAATCAGGCAGGGTACTACGGTGTGGAGCGCAAAGAAGCGTACATCCGCAGCGAAAAGTATCTTAAACAGCTCGATCTATGGGGAAAACGCAACGAACGTGCGCGTATGTTATCTGGCGGGATGAAGCGCCGTTTAATGATTGCCCGTGCGTTAATGCATGAACCTAAACTACTGATTCTCGACGAGCCTACCGCAGGCGTGGATATTGAACTTCGCCGCTCAATGTGGGGCTTTTTGAAGGATTTAAACGACAAAGGCACCACCATCATTCTCACCACACACTACCTGGAAGAAGCAGAAATGCTGTGCCGCAATATCGGCATTATTCAACACGGTGAGCTGGTGGAAAATACCTCGATGAAGGCGCTGCTGGCGAAGCTGAAATCGGAAACCTTTATTCTCGATCTCGCACCGAAAAGCCCGTTACCGAAGCTCGATGGCTATCAGTATCGACTGGTCGATACCGCGACGCTGGAAGTTGAAGTGCTGCGTGAGCAGGGGATCAACAGCGTATTTACGCAGTTAAGTGAGCAGGGCATTCAGGTATTAAGTATGCGTAACAAAGCTAACCGTCTGGAAGAGCTGTTTGTTTCACTGGTTAATGAAAAACAAGGAGATCGCGCATGATGCATCTTTACTGGGTGGCGCTAAAAAGCATCTGGGCGAAAGAGATCCATCGCTTTATGCGTATCTGGGTGCAGACGCTGGTGCCGCCAGTCATCACCATGACCCTTTACTTTATTATCTTCGGTAACCTGATTGGTTCGCGTATTGGCGATATGCATGGCTTCAGCTACATGCAGTTCATCGTACCGGGGCTGATCATGATGTCGGTGATCACCAACGCCTACGCTAACGTCGCGTCATCATTTTTTGGTGCCAAGTTCCAGCGTAATATTGAAGAGCTGCTGGTAGCGCCGGTTCCGACTCACGTCATTATTGCCGGATATGTCGGCGGTGGCGTGGCGCGTGGTCTGTTTGTTGGCATTCTGGTGACGGCAATTTCACTGTTTTTTGTGCCGTTTCAGGTGCATTCGTGGGTATTCGTTGCCTTAACGCTGGTGCTCACGGCGGTGTTGTTCTCCCTTGCGGGTTTGCTGAACGGCGTGTTTGCCAAAACGTTCGATGACATCAGCCTGGTGCCAACCTTTGTGTTAACGCCACTTACGTATTTGGGCGGGGTCTTTTACTCACTGACTTTGTTGCCGCCGTTCTGGCAAGGGCTGTCGCACCTGAACCCAATCGTTTATATGATCAGTGGTTTCCGCTACGGCTTCCTCGGTATCAATGATGTTCCGCTGGTCACTACCTTTGGCGTACTGGTGGTCTTTATTGTGGCGTTTTATTTGATCTGTTGGTCGCTGATCCAACGTGGACGTGGTTTGCGTAGCTAAGGCTATTTCCTCTCCTCTGGATTTGGGGGAGAGGAGTTTTGACGGCTATCACCCTTTATCAACAATGGTCAGGGTAGACTGATTTTCGGCTAAGGAGGAAGGCGATGTTAGGTTGGGTAATTACCTGTCACGATGACCGGGCGCAAGAGATACTGGATGCGCTGGAGAAAAAACATGGGGCACTTCTTCAGTGCCGGGCCGTGAATTTCTGGTGCGGATTAAGTTCTAATATGCTCAGCCGCATGATGTGCGATGCTCTGCATGAAGCGGACTCTGGTGAGGGTGTCATCTTCTTAACCGATATAGCCGGAGCGCCACCGTATCGCGTGGCTTCATTATTAAGCCACAAACACTCCCGTTGCGAAGTGATTTCTGGTGTCACGTTACCGTTAATTGAACAGATGATGGCTTGCCGTGAAACCATGACCAGTTCAGAGTTTCGCGAGCGTATTGTCGAACTGGGTGCGCCGGAGGTGAGTAGTCTTTGGCACCAGCAACAAAAAAATCCGCCTTTCGTCCTCAAACATAATTTGTATGAGTATTAACCCGCGATTCTGATGGCGCTTTTGCTACAATAAAAGCGTTGTTTCACCCTCGGTTATTTTTTCATGTACAAACAAGCTGTTATTCTCCTGCTGATGCTGTTTACCGCAAGTGTCAGTGCCGCGTTACCTGCCCGTTATATGCAAACCATCGAAAATGCTGCGGTCTGGGCGCAAATTGGTGACAAGATGGTGACCGTGGGGAATATTCGGGCCGGACAAATCATTGCCGTGGAGCCCACTGCCGCAAGTTATTACGCATTTAATTTTGGCTTTGGCAAAGGTTTTATCGATAAAGGTCATCTCGAGCCGGTTCAGGGGCGACAAAAAGTTGAAGATGGTTTGGGTGACCTCAACAAGCCGCTGAGTAATCAGAACTTAGTTACCTGGAAAGATACGCCGGTCTATAACGCGCCGAGTGCGGGAAGTGCGCCATTTGGGGTACTGGCGGACAATTTGCGCTACCCGATTTTGCATAAACTGAAAGACAGGTTAAATCAAACCTGGTATCAGATCCGTATTGGCGATCGACTGGCCTATATCAGCGCACTGGATGCCCAACCCGATAATGGCCTGTCGGTGCTAACCTATCACCATATTCTGCGCGACGAAGAAAACACCCGTTTTCGCCATACTTCGACGACCACATCGGTACGCGCTTTCAATAACCAGATGGCCTGGCTGCGCGACAGGGGATACGTGACACTGAGCATGGCGCAACTGGAAGGTTACGTGAAGAATAAGATCAATCTCCCTGCGCGAGCGGTGGTGATTACCTTTGATGATGGCCTCAAGTCGGTGAGCCGCTATGCGTATCCTGTGTTGAAACAATATGGCATGAAGGCGACGGCGTTTATTGTTACCTCACGCATCAAACGTCACCCGCAGAAGTGGAACCCAAAATCGCTGCAATTTATGAGCGTTTCTGAGCTTAACGAAATTCGCGATGTATTTGATTTCCAGTCACATACCCATTTTTTGCATCGGGTAGATGGTTATCGCCGACCCATATTACTGAGCCGTAGTGAGCACAATATTCTGTTTGATTTTGCACGTTCACGCCGCGCTCTGGCGCAATTTAATCCGCATGTCTGGTATCTTTCGTATCCGTTTGGCGGATTTAATGACAACGCCGTGAAGGCAGCAAACGATGCCGGATTTCACCTGGCGGTGACAACCATGAAAGGCAAAGTAAAACCGGGGGATAATCCGTTGTTACTAAAACGACTTTATATCTTAAGAACGGATTCGCTGGAGACGATGTCGCGGCTGGTGAGTAACCAGCCGCAGGGATAACAATCAAGCAACCTGTACCGGAATCGCTTTCGCGGTACGTTTCATTTCATTGTCGCCTTCAAAATAGGCGACGTTGGGTCGCCAGGTGCGAGCTTCTTCATCTGGCATGGTAACGAAGCTGGCGATGATGACAATATCGCCGACGCTGGCGCAGTGGGCCGCCGCACCGTTAACGGAAATAATTCTCGAACCGCGTTCTGCCGCGATGGCATAAGTGGAGAAACGCTTGCCGTTGGTGACATTCCAGATATCAATGGCTTCGTTTTCGAGAATACCGGCTGCGTCAAGAAAATCCTGGTCAATGGCGCAAGAACCTTCATAGTGCAGGTCCGCATGAGTCACTTTCACGCGGTGGAGTTTGCCCTGCAGCATCGTGCGAATCATAACTTCTACCTTTCTACCCTGTCGTTAACGAAGCAGGCGATGCCTGCTTTGAGGAAATTCTCACGCAGTATTGCCCGATTTTTGTTTAGTGTCTACTCATCTGACGGCATTTGCGTCAGCAGTTTGCGTACCGCGCCGAAGCGTGCCATGTATCGCCTGTAACGAATTGATATTTCTCTGAACGCTGCTCGGTAAACAATAAAGAGGTGGCTGACGATAGCGCGCCTTGACTGGATACTGCCTTCACGCAAAGCCACACGGAAGACAGGGAAGATGGATGCACCGAGTACCACACCGCATGACGCGGTATTTAAACAATTTTTAATGCATGCGGAGACGGCTCGCGACTTTCTGGAGATACATTTGCCAGTGGAATTACGCGAACTTTGTGACCTCAACACGCTTCATTTAGAGTCGGGGAGTTTCATTGAAGAGAGCCTGAAAGGACACAGCACGGACGTGCTCTATTCCGTGCAAATGCAGGGTAATCCCGGTTATTTGCATGTGGTGATTGAACATCAAAGCAAGCCGGATAAGAAAATGGCCTTTCGCATGATGCGTTATTCTATTGCTGCCATGCACCGGCATCTGGAGGCGGATCACGATAAGCTGCCGCTGGTGGTGCCGATTCTGTTTTATCAGGGCGAGGCCACACCTTATCCGCTATCAATGTGCTGGTTTGATATGTTTTACTCGCCGGAGCTGGCGCGACGCGTTTACAACAACCCTTTCCCGCTGGTGGATATCACCATCACACCGGATGACGAAATCATGCAACATCGGCGGATTGCGATTCTCGAACTACTGCAAAAACATATTCGCCAGCGCGACTTAATGTTATTGCTTGAGCAACTGGTCACGCTGATCGACGAAGGGTACACTAGCGGAAGTCAGTTAGTTGCCATGCAAAACTATATGCTGCAACGCGGTCATACTGAACAAGCGGATTTGTTTTATGGTGTGCTGAGAGACAGGGAAACGGGAGGGGAGTCTATGATGACGCTGGCGCAGTGGTTTGAAGAGAAAGGGATTGAGAAGGGGATTCAGCAGGGAAGACAGGAAGTAAGTCAGGAATTCGCCCAGCGTCTTCTGAGTAAAGGAATGTCTCGGGAAGACGTTGCAGAGATGGCAAATTTACCTCTTGCTGAGATTGATAAGGTAATTAACCTTATTTAAGTTACCTGTGTTATGACAGATGACGTGGGGTAAATTAATAACTGGCGCCATCAGCCGTAGCGCCAGTTAAGTATTACGCCAGCTCGACCATTTTGTTGTCGATCAGGCGAGCATCGCCAAGCCAGGCGGCTACCAGAATTACTGCCCGTTTGCTGGTTTCAGAAACTTCCAGCAATGTGTCGGCATCGCGAATCTGAATATCATCGGCGCGGAAGCCTTTTTCATTCAGTTCTTGCCCCGCAATGGTAATAATTTCATCGAGATCCCGTTCGCCAACCTGCAATTTGTCGGCAATCGAACTTAAAACTTTGTACAGACCGGGCGCAATTTTGCGTTGTTCCGCCGTCAGATAACCGTTACGGGAACTCAGCGCCAGACCGTCTTTGGCGCGCATAATTGGCACACCGACAATCTCAATATCAAAGCCCATATCAGCAACCATTTTGCGGATCAGCGCCAGTTGCTGAAAATCTTTTTCACCGAAGCAGGCGATGTCCGGCTGGACCAGGTTGAACAGCTTGCTGACAATAGTCGAAACGCCGCGAAAATGTCCCGGACGGCTGGCACCTTCCAGCATGGTCGAAAGGCCAGGAACGTCAACGTAAGTGTGGGTTTCAGTACCGTTCGGGTAGATCTCTTTTACCGAAGGGGCGAAAACTAAATCCACTTTGCGCTTGTTCAGCTTTTCGCAGTCCTCTTGCAAGGTCCGTGGATAACGTGCCAGATCTTCCGGGCGGTCGAACTGCATCGGGTTAACGAAAATACTGACGACGACCACATCGGCGCGGGCTTTGGCTTCGTCGACCAGCTTCATATGGCCATCGTGCAGGTTACCCATGGTAGGCACCAGCGCCACGCGCTTGCCTTCCATACGCAGGCGGCGAATTTGCTGACGCAGCAGCGGCAGGGTTTCGATAATTAACACAACGTCACTCCTTAATGGAAACTGTGTTCTTCGCCCGGATAAACGCCGGACTCCACTTCAGCCATATACTGCCGCACAGCCGCGCGGATGTCGCCCGTTTCGGCGAGGAAATTTTTAGCGAATTTAGGAATGTGACCGCCGGTAATACCAAAGGCGTCGTGCATCACGAGGATCTGCCCGTCAGTGACGTTGCCTGCGCCAATGCCAATAACCGGGATCGCCAGTGCTTCGGTAATACGTTTTGCCAGTTCAACCGGCACGCATTCCAGCACCAGCAACTGTGCCCCAGCGGCTTCTAAGGCTAATGCATCGCTGAGCAGTTGATCACCCGCTTCATCGCCGCGCCCCTGAACTTTGTAGCCACCGAAAATATTCACTGACTGTGGTGTTAAACCTAAGTGACCACATACAGGAACGGCACGTTCGGTCAGCATTTGTACGGTTTCTACCAGCCACTCACCGCCTTCAATTTTGACCATGTTGGCACCGGCACGCATAACCGTTGCGGCGTTTTCGAAGGCTTGTTCCGGCGTGGCATACGCCATAAACGGCAGGTCAGCCAGCAGCAGGCAGTTTGGTGCGCCGCGACGTACGGCGGCAGTGTGGTAGGCGATATCGGCAACGGTAACTGGCAGGGTGGAGTCGTGCCCCTGAACCGTCATGCCCAGCGAATCGCCCACCAGCATGACGTTAAGCCCTTCATCAGCAAAGAGTTTGGCGAAGCTATAGTCATAAGCGGTGATGGTCGCGAAACGTTTTTTTTCCTGTTTGTACTTCTGCAGTAAGGAGATGGTGGTTGGTTTCATAACGTATCCTGATAAGTAATGTCGTGCTGTCTGGCATTTTA
>ERZ791611.994-NODE-994-length-21672-cov-30.079151_pt1 | contig 21672 bp, 20 predicted proteins | sample MGYA00510275_ERZ791611 | MGnify/ENA primary metagenome ERZ791611 (study PRJEB30046, sample SAMN00791912) | human gut metagenome | study: EMG produced TPA metagenomics assembly of the A metagenome-wide association study of gut microbiota in type 2...
TCAGTCACGTCAACATTAGGAGCTAACGGTGTGGGCAACGGATTGCGGGCTATTTGAAGTTTGATGGAAAATGCATAAGAGCCGCTTGCTCCGGGGTCTCCCGGAAGGGTAATTGTCTCTGAGGCGGCAAGTACTTTATTAGTAATCCCCGGGGCATTAAGCACTGCAGAGGCGGTAACTCCCGGAAAATTAATCAGGGGAACCGAAATTTTCAATGTCGGGCTATTCGAGTTCCCATTAATAGTGACCGTTCCTCCCTCTCCGGGTAAATCCGGTTTAGAAGTGTCCATCGTTAATTGTACTCCTACACCTGCTTGTGATACTGCTATACTGGCCGAGGGCTTTGTTCCGTTCTTAGCCGTAACGGTAACTGTAGTACTGCGTGAATCTCTTCCCGGATTAGCTGCTGCGCTAATCGTTAAAGTGGCATTTTCACTCCCTGACATGGGGCTTACATTGCACCAACTTGCTTTTGCCATAATTTAAATGTATTATATTGATTTTCTACTATTTATTCGTTTATTCCACCTTTGCTCCTTTACAAAGGTATTTTCCAAGTTCCGGAAGAACTCTTTCTTAAAATCCATCACTTCTTTCCCTCTACAAAGGTGTTGTGTCAAAGAAATCTTTTATCGTATTTGACATCTTTAGCGGGTAGAAAAATTGGTAGTTGAATCAATTAGTACAAGGGTTAAATCCTTTCTTGTTAGTGCCAAACGGTAAATGTATGTTTGCTGAAAAATAACTGAAAGTATGAAAGTTGTTAGGAATAAGGTTATTCCCTTTAAAGGGTTTAAAGCAATAAATATATGCGGAGTATTATTTGTGCGCACAAGCGTCCATGTCAGCAAAGAAATGCTGAATCACGAGCGTATACATACAGCCCAAATGAAAGAACTTATATATGTGCTGTTTTATATGCTATATTTGATAGAATGGCTGTTGCGAATGTTATGGTACCGGGATTTCAAGAAAGCATATAGGAATATCAGTTTTGAAAAAGAGGCATATGCAAACGAGCATGACGAAACATATCTGAATGCCCGTAGTCGGTTTGCATGGATGTTTTAAAAGAATAAAAGCCTTTCGGGGGAGGTGTATGAAAGCCCCCGGTTTGTTAGTAGTTATCTCACCCACATACTAACACAAAGATGCGCCAGAACGCACAACCGGGGGCTAAATGCCTTATTCGGTTGCGTTCTGGCGCATCTTTAGCTTTTAGTATGTAGGTGAGGTTGCAAAGATAAGTATAATAATTAAAAAACAAGTGAGAACATGGATGAGATTGTGAGAAAGACTTCCTCTTTGGGAGAATTAGTGATTAAGCAGGTTAGTAAAGAGTTGGCAAAAGAAATGATTATCAGGAACCACTACTCCCACAAGTGGAACGACGGAGGTTTTGGAAAATATAATTTTGGGATATTCCGAAAAGGAGATGAAAGGTGTTTGGGGGTGGCGGTATACGGATATATGAAAAATCCAAAGGCTGGTATTTTCACGCATCCAAATCCTAAATCATGGATGTGTGAACTCAATAGGATGTGGATAGATGACGAACTGGGCAAAAATGCGGAAACTGTACTTATAGGAGCTTCTATCAAGTTATTACGTAAACTTGATCCGGATTGTGTCGCTATACAAAGCTTTGCTGACGGACGTTTAGGGTGTGGAACCATATATAAGGCTGCAAATTTTAGGTATTATGGGTTTCACTACACACGCTTCTTGGTCAATCAGCGTACCGGGGAAGTGGTACACGAGCAACTCTTTACTGACACTACCAGCCCGGCAGGGTATATCCGTAATAATGTAGGGTATTTATTGAAAGAATTTAAAATATACACGGTTCGCACATATCGGTATATCTACCCTCTGGATAAAAAATTTATATTCCGAAAGGCAGAAAAACCATATCCCGAATATAATAAAGGCATGGATGAAGTGAAATGGGAACGGGATATTCAAAAAATAAAAGAGAGACTTAAACGTCTGATTGATATTATACCTGAATAGCTCTTTGTATTTCTGTTTGTACCATATTAGTCAGTTGATAAGCAAGATGTTGAGATTGCCCGATAAATTTACGTTGTGTAAACGTACGTTCAAATCTGCGCTTGTGGCTTTTGACAATATGGGCGCGGATGACTCCCGCTTTAACGCGTTTGCCTGCCCGGGTATAAGCTTTGCGCTTATGGGCGCGTCGTCCGTGGGAACGAACTTGTTCAGTACCCTCCGTGTCCCCTCCTTCGTTGTGTATGCGGGCATAAGGAACATCGGTGCCAATTACAGCATAATCAGCTCCTATACGTATTTTGCGGATGCTTCGTTTGAGGCGTCCGCTTTTTATAAGGGTGGAACCTTTCCGTTTTATAGTTTTCTTCCAAGGCTGCTCAGTAGAATCCAGCCAGTTCTTTTTGATAAAACGTTCTTTGGAGAAATTGACCGCTATAACGGCAGCCTTCTGTGGGATGGTGCGAATAGTACGATTTATGTTATCGCACATACGGACGAGTTCTTTAAAATCTGTTTCCATTCGTTTAGCTACAGTTTAAACGTTATTTAATAGGTTGTTTCAATGCTACGTACAATCCGCATACACATCTCAGTAAACCATTCTTCGATCTGTGCAGGCTCCATATGTTTGAGGGTAGTGTTAGCGGTATTAATGCCTCCTTTATTGAATGAATCGATATTTACGGTTAAATTGCGAACTTGTCGGGCTGATCCTGTGATGGAGTCAACACTATCACTTACCGAAGAGTTGTTATTTGATCCCGTCTTGTTGGTTTTATTATTACTTTGTTCCACGGAATCAAGTACATTCTTCCCGAAATTGGTCTTAGTCTGCCATTCATTTTGAAAGTTGTGCAATAAGGTTTTGGCAAATTCATATTTTCCGCGTGTGTATTCGTTTATGTAGCCACTTTGCTCCTCTCTGTATTGCTGCTGTTTTTCTTTGCTCCATAATACTCCGGCACCCCACGGTAATGTAATGTTGTCTACATTGTCCACAGACTGCCAAAAAGCAGTTTTAGCGGCGTTCATTGCGGTCATCAATTCGCCCATTTTCTTGGCATATTGCTCCTTTGTAAGATAAGCGACGTTTTGCATCGCATCGCCAAATTCTTCGCTTTGCTTCGTCCAGCCTTCACTGTACATTTTTTGTTTATTGCCTTGCTCTCCTCTGAACATTGAAGCAGCTTTGGATACAATATTTAACTTCTGTTCTGTAAACCACCGTTTTATCGGTAGCATGTCTTCTCCGATCTGTATCTCCATAACATTAATCTTGTTCTTTAATTGCTGATTAATGTAATTGACATCATTCTTAGCTTGCTCCAAAGCCTTATTTAAACCTAATTTAGTTGAATCGAAGCTATTCAGGGTGTTTTGAAGTTGGCCACTTTTATCGGTTGCGGCCTGTATCATGGCAATAAGCCCTTCCGAACCTGTGAATTGGTTTTTTAGTGCAACTACCTTTTTATCCCCATCCAACGCATTGAACTTTTTATTAAGTTCAAGTAACAGGGTGTCACCTTGTTTGATTGCTCCGTTATTATCATAGATGCTAATACCAACCTTTTTAAAGGCTTTGATGGTGGCATCTTTCGTCAGATCATTAAACATTGATTTGGTAAGGGTTGCAGCTTCATCGACTGATTTGGTCTTTACCGTAAAAAGGGCTAAAAGCTTATTCGCGGTATCAAAAGTTTGGTTGTTGGAAGCTGCGGCACCGGCATAAACGGACTGTACCTTTGCAAGCTGATCAAAAGTCGTGACGCCTACTTTTACAGTCGCATATGCGGAGCGGTTGAATTCATCCAACTTATCTACACCAAAACCAAAGTTAGCCATGCCTTTTGCAGTTCCGGCAATGTATTCGCCAAAATCGGCTTGCATAAGGTTTGCAAATTCTCCTTGCTTTTCTACGATACGCTTTACTTCTCCCCCAAATTTGCCTGTAGTACTTTGTACGTCAAAGTACCCCATAATGGTCTTGTTTGTGTCAAACCCCTTGTTGAAAGCTGTATCTAACACCATGTGTTTTAATGACTCTATATCGCGCTTGCTTTTGTCAAGGTTAAGATTGGACAGCGCACGAAATTGCGTATTAAAATCCGCTGCTTTCTGAGTAGTATAATCTATGCCTTTACCAATGGCAAGTACGCCTGCCGCAGTTAATGCTATTGGATTTGAAGCCAATCTGAAAGCGTTTCCTATCATGGGAACTTCATCTGCCATTGCCTTGGAATTTTTGGCAAAGTTGAATTTGAGAGAATCCATCTTTGTCTGCATGGCATTAACACCCTTAAAAGTTTCCTGTTTTGCTTGATTTAGTCCTGTCCGAATCTTATTCTTCAAAGAGAGTAACAATTCGATTTTAGCCTGTCCATTCATCATATCATCAGCACATTATATTCCTAATATGGCAAATGTACAGAATGTTTCTGAAAGCAACAATACAAAGAGAGCAGATGTCTCAAACTGGCAAACGTGAAATTTATACGATTTGTTTTTTATGTTAGTACGATTTGTTTTGCCGATTATACATAATGTTTCCACGGGAGGATTTTAGCTTTTTGGGGGAGGGCAACTTCTGTTTGTTCGGGCATGTCCTCAATCCAGTAACTCATTTCAAACAGACGGCAAAGCTGTTGGTAGTAACGCTGGTGTTCTATCTCCGCTTCTATCCATTCAGTAATTCGTTGAGTTTCTTCATCCGAAACCTCTCCTTTAAAATAAGCTATTAATAATTCGTCGTCCATAATTCTTTATCGTTTGTAATAATGGCGACTGAAGGAAGGGATTCCCTAGTGTAGATTCATAAAATTAACTTCTATTAAGAAATCCACACTTTATTGATTGGGTTCATAAAACAGAGCCAAGTTAAGATAGGGAGGTAGTCTTTGAGGGCAGCACGAAGTTCCTTAAGGGCCTTGTTCATGTGATAATCTACCCCTTTGACCGAGATGCCCAAAGTTTGAGCAATTTCCTTTCCCGATTTATTTTCAAAGCGGCTCATAATGAATACCTTTTTGGTTTGTTCCGGTAATTGATTGAGAGTTTTCATTACGATAGATTTGATTTCCTGTGAGAAAATATAACTGGGATTACAGCCTTCCAAGTTTGAGATTCGGATGGCTAGTTCGCGCTGTTTCCATTGTATAAGATCATCTTTGGTATCTTCCCGTCGTACTTGTGTTTTGAGATAATCCAACGATTTATGTTTCACGATGGTGATAAGGAGAGCCATGGGATTATCAACCGATTCCACCTTCATGGTTTCGAGCAGTTGCAGGAAGGCGTCCATAGTGATGTCTTCAGAAGCTTGCTTATTGCGCACATAAAAGCATGCAAAGTTGCAAACCTTATTAAACGAACTTTTATACAAAAGATTGAATCGTTCCACTTCCGAAAGGCTACCATGTGTCGACATTCTATGTATTTTTAAGATAAACAATTCGCAAAAATAGTTTTTTTTTGCAAAAGTAACAATCTGACTGCATATTTCTTTCAGTATCCATTCTTAACTAGAGGAAAGTAGTATTACCTCCTAAAAACGTTTACATGTATATGCCTTTTCCCTATTGTTTATTATTCGGTGATATCAAGCGGCTGACAATTGAAGCTGTTGCGATGCCAATCATTGGGGGCTCTCACAAAATTTTTTCTTATAACAATATATATTACATTTTTGTATAGAATATGATTCAATCTAGGATCCACAACAGTTTGGAAAAACGATCGCGAATTGTAGAATAATAAAAAGATACCATAAAAAATAACATTAGGCAGTAAGTTCAGTACCTTGCCGTTTTTTGTGTCCGGCCGGATAGGCTCAGGCATTTTTTATTATCAGCCAATTACAGAAAACTGTTCTAACGATAAAAATGCTTCTTTCCTGAGAAAAAACGCATGTCGCAATATAATTGCAACGAACCGCCGTATCTTGCCCCCGAAATCATAAATGTATAACCCCAAACAAACCATGTTATGTTGAATGAAAACACCCGGTCCTCGGACCGGATACTGACCGAGAGGATCCTGGACGATCCAGACATGATCCTGAAAATTGAGAATCCTTCCCTGAAGCAGCAGGTGGCTGCCGTACAGAAGAAACCTGAGCTGATCGCCAGCTTGCCGCTTGCGGGAGAAAAGGTGCAGCTTGCGGCGGTTATCGCCTGCCCGGAAAGCATCCTGCTTGTAGATACTCCCGCACCTGCCGCCTGCTTCATGGCCGTGGAACGGATGCTCAAAGCGGAACTTCTTCCCGTGCCGGGTGTCCTGAATGCGGCAAGGGAGTTGATACTGCAGATGAAGAAGGATAAAGCCGATGGAAGATCAAGCGGAGCCGCCATTGAGAAATTCCTGGATGAAGTCAAACCCATTAAAAACTAATCGCCATGCCTACCATTTTAGAACGCCTGGCCGCATTGTTCAGCCGGGATATGCGGGCCGTCCTCCGCAATCCGCGTGCCATCAGTATGATCGAGAATCCTTCCATACGGGTCCAGATGGCCGCCATCCGGAGGGATAAAAGTGTCATCTGCTTTATAGACAAGCCGGTGGAAAAAGTACAGCTCGCCGCAGTCAGGAATGCACCACACAATATTCATTTCATCGCTTCGCCCGGTGAGAGGGTGCAGCTCTCCGTTATCAGGAGCAGGCCGGCCTACATCGGCTTTATTTCCAATCTAACGGAAAAAGCACAATTGACAGCCGTTGAAAGGAGGGCTGAATGTATCTCCCTGATAAGCAAGCCTGCGGTAAAGGTACAGTTAATGGCTGTCCTGAAAGATCCGGCACATATCGCCTCCATCAAAGAACCGGCCGAGAAGGTACAACTGGCGGCGGTCCAGAAGAACCCTGAATACATCCGCCACATTGAATCACCTACGGTGAAAGTACAGCATATGGCTATTCAAGGCAACGCGGATACCCTGCGGCACATCAAGTCCCCGGCAGATACCGTACAGTTGGCGGCAGTCCAAGCCAAAGGAGAAACCATCAGGTATGTGTCCGAACCCTCGGAGGTGGTACAACTGGCTGCCGTCAGAAGCAATCCATTGAATATACGGTATATTGAAAATCCTACGGAGAAAGTCCAGTTCTCCGTCCTGCATGCCGACAGGGAGGCGGCTGCGCTTATCAGCTCTCCTTCAGAGGCAGTCAGGAAACAGGCCGAAGAGATGTACGGGCTGAAGCTGGAGAAGCAGGAGAAGCCGGCGGACCGGGAAGCGGAGCCGTCATCCGAAGCGCCGGAATCTTCCGCAACACGGCGCACACCCAGAAAAAAGACCGAACAGAGTACGCAATCCACGCGAAAACCTTCCGCCAGGCAGATAAAGGCGGCAATAGAGAAGTTGGATAAGGACCTTCGGGAAATCCAGGAAATCCCGCAGGTTAAAAACAGGGATAAAAAACTCATCAAGGCTTTAGAGGAATTCAATTCATCTGCCATCCCTGAAAAGAAAGGATGTGAGGTGGAGAGTATCCTCAAGGACCTTCGCGGGAAGGGAGTCAAGGTGGAAGCCATGAAAGCTGAAGAGTGGCACTCCCTGATGAATGGAAAGGCCATCCGGCCCTCCCTTATATCCGGAGCGTCCAAGCCGGCCGCAAAGGGAGCCTCCTTCATGCTTACCAAGACCCCGGTCGGGTATGCGGTAAAAGCTGTGAATACGGTCAACAGCCTGACCCGGCAGGCCAGTGCCGATATGTAACGTACCAATGTACGACCAATAAAAACATATTTTTTGAATTTACTTGTTTACTTGAGTCCTGCTTAAGTAAACAAGTATTTCTCTTTAATGACCAATCAAGTAACATACTTATTCTTTCATGGAATGGAACAAATATCCGAATATCTTTTCACAACCGAGGAGCAGGCTGTCATAGCCCGCAGTAAGGCGGAAGGCAGTTACATGAAAGCCCCGAACGGGCAGGCAACCAACCTGAATGAAAAGCAGTGGGCACAGGTACGTACCCGGGCATTCAGGGAGTGGTTCGGGGATTGGGAGAACAATCCGGATGAAGCATCCAAGGTCAGAGATGCCAATGGGGAGCCTCTGGTGGTGTATCATGGCACTCCGATTTCACGGGATCAGGCGGCTGACAGGAGTAAATTCAGAATTGCCGATGATTGGGAGATTCAAACAATTAACGCACCTTTCCATACGTTCAGGGGTGGTGCATACAATGGACTGATCTTTACCTCTTTGACGGAAGAAAAAGCCAGAAGTATCGGTGAAACGCGCAGCATGAGCATCCCGGACAGTGAAGACGGCAGGGAGCAGTGGACCACAGACAGTTATGTGTATGACCTCTTCGTCAATGCCGGGAAACCATTTGACGTAAAGAATCCAAATGCCGTAAAAGATGTCCTGGACGCATTGAAAGGACAGCTCACGGCCTATGATTTCTATCTTGGCATGGAAGTTCCCGTTTCCCGGGAAGAGGCGGAAAAGATATTGGAAGGGGGAAATTCATGGCGTGTGGTTGAGACACCTTCCATGCAGGAAATCATCCGGTCACGGGGATATGACGCCATCCATGCCTTGGATGAAGGTGTTCAATATATGGCTGTATTCGCTCCAAACCAATTGAAGGCATCCGGTAAATATTTATATTCCGAACGGAACACAGGCGTTTTTTCACCGGGCAACAACGACATACGTTTTCGGGAAGTCCATCATGGCGCCCCCGCCTCCTTTACCGGTTACAGGAGTATGAAAACGGAAACGGTCCGCGATGACAATATTCCTGCCGTCTTAGCTGCCCTCCGTGATAAGCTGGAGGATACGGAACAGGAATGGCAGGACAGGATTCTTGATTATATCGCAGAGAATTATCCTACACAAGCGACCGTTTCCGCACAGACAAGATCTCCGGAAGGACTGAAGGAGAGGGAGGCAATGAAAAAAGATAAAACACTCATGAAGATGAAAGAAGAAGCCGTTGCAGCATTGAATGCCGCTGATGAAAAAGTAATGGAAGCGTTCAAAAAAGAGAATGGTGATATACTCTTTCGTGAGGTCAAAGGAAAAGACGGCGGCAAGTCTTTGGTAGGCCTGCATAATATCACTGAGGAGAAGTTGCTTAAAGCCTTGAAACTTGGGGGACTTGCCAATCCCAGCGCCGCCGTGATCGATATAGCCAGGCAGTCACATGAAGGATACGGCGAGATCTCCCTGATACTCCCTTCTTCCATGATTGACAAACGTACCGGAAGGAATGCCGGAACATTCAGCGGAGACGCGTGGACCCCCGTCTATCCGCAAATAGAAAGGCAGTTTTCCGGTGACGGCAGCGGGCGTGTCCGGGATGCCATTTCCAGGCTGCCGCAAGAGATGCAACCGAATGTACGCAGTGCCTGGAACAGCTACATGGACGGGCGCGACGAGGGGAGTGCGTTCGCTTATCAGTTTTTATATGAAAGAGGCGAGGCACCCGAATTCAGGAAGATAGAGCCGCTCTTTGGGGAACATCTGCGGAACCGGATATCCGCCATCGACGCGCTCGATGACTATGATGAACGCAACACGGCCCTGTTGGAGGTTTATATAGAAGAGAATTTCGGTGGTGATCAGACAAAATTCAAAGATTATATCGAAACAAGGAAACGGGTATTACAGGATAAAATACAAGCGTTCCCGGAACAAAAACAAAAAGGTTTGGCTTACAGAAAAGCGGTCCAGAAGCTGAATGATATAGAAGAAAGGGGCTATGAATACAGTTCCGTACAAGACTTCTATGACAGGGTGAAGGCAGATATCCGCCAGGCCGGCAGTGTTGATACCTACCATACCCTGCAGGATGCCTTGGATAAGATCGACGGATCGGAAGCGCTGAGCAGGCAGTATGCGGAGTGGAAGGAAAGCCTTGCGGACAAATACGGTATCAAGGAGGTACTTTTCAAAGGTTATACTCCGGATGGTATCAGGATCTATCTTCCCCATACCCTGGAGAATGTCTCCGGGTTAATGAAACGGCAGGGCCTGGCCGCCGCAACCGGCTGGGGAGGCTCCTTCTCTGAATTCGCGGCCGCTCTTATGAAGCCGGTCGGCACACTGGACGGTATTCGCCGGCAGAAAGGAAGACTGACCACTGACCATAGTGATCTGGAGGCATTCAGGGACAAATGGCAGGAGGTCTATTTTAATCTGGGAATCAAGCTTAACCCGGGCGGCGGCACCTTTGATGATACCGGCCTTTACCGTGTGGGGGATATCGCGCTGAAACCTGATCCCGGGAGTTTTGCCAAACGTGAGTACGGGGTGGAACTTACCGGGGAGGATGTACGGCAACTTAAAGAGATGGTTGATGCCATACAAAATGAATATCCCGCCATGTATTTTGAGACCAAATTCGAGCGTCCGGTCTATTTGAATGAATTTGTAGCAGCGGTCGTGCCGGAGAATGTAAGTGAAGACGTTTCCAAAGCGGTCCGTGAAAGCGGGCTGCAAGTGTTTGTTTATAAACCCAAGGATGAATCCTCGAGAAACGAGGCTGTGAAACTGGCGTCGGAAATTAAAGGTGTACGGTTCCGGCTTGCGGGTGGGACGGGAGCCTTCACTCCTGCCTGTACAGCAAGCGGGCAGGTTTTCCTTTCCGATGAACGGATGGCGGAACTCTCCCGCCATGCCGTTTTCCTGGCCCGCAAACAGCACATCCCCGTGAACATCATCCATTCCATCGGCGAGGTGGATTCTCCCAAAGTACGTGCCCTTATTGCGGGCGGGAAGGATATAAGGGGCTGGTATGACATCCCTTCGGACCGTATCTGCCTGTACCTGCCCAAAGCGCGCGGCAAGGAGGATATCGAGCGTACCCTGCTGCACGAAGGAGTGGGGCATTACGGCTTGCGCAGACTGGCCGGGCGGAAGCATATGGACGCGTTCCTGGATGACATCTTCGCCGGATGCGGGGAAAAGGTGCGCGGGGAGATTATCCGGCTGGCCGGTACGGGAAAAATGGATATACGTACCGCTACGGAAGAATACCTGGCACAAATGGCTGAAAGCGGGACGGATGCCCGTGTATGGGACAAGATCCGCCTTGCCTTCAGGAACCTTCTGCGGAAGTTAGGTTTCAGCATCGAGGTTGATGACAGGGAGCTGAAGGGTCTGCTCGCGGCCAGCCGGGAAAACCTGAAGAGAACGGCGGCCACCCGCATACCGGAAAAGATACAGACCCCGAAAGGAGAACTTGAGCTTACCCCCGGATATACCGCCGGATCTCTCAGAAGTAAAGACGGAGTCCGGGATGTCACACCGTTCCTGAAGGAGATGAAGAGGGCCGGGCTGGAGCCGTCCTCCCTCAGTCCGGAGGAATGGAAATCTCTTTTCAGCGGTAAAGGAATAGCGCTTCCCGACGGCAGGATGCTTATGACCGTAAAGGAACCGGCCGGATATGGACTGAAGATAACCGCTCCGGCTCTCCGGAGTATCAAAACGGCAGAAATGGAAATATAAGATTTGGATTATGAATATGGATAAGAATGATTCTTTCGACGGGCCCCTGCAGGAGGGCAGACATACGACCCTGCGTTCCTTTTCCTGGGGAAACAGGGAGTTTACCATTTCCTCAGATAAAATCAGCCTGTATGTGGGGGGCATACCCTATGACACGAAGCCGATGCTGGATATTCTCCGCGGATCCGGAGTAGATCCCGGGAAACTCTCTCCCGCCAGGTGGATCTCTTTGCTCCGGGGGCAGCCTACACGCCTGCCGGGTTGTGAAAAGCCGTTCATGCTGTTCAAAGCCCCATCCGGATATACTCTCAGGTGCCTGGAAATAACCAGGGGCAGGAACAGGGCTTTCCAGACGGAAATGTAGTATGACACATATAAATACTTAAAGAGTAAATCGTATATCAATCAAATTAAAGTAATCAGATTATTGAAGTAAATCATTAAAGTAAATTGTTATGGAGAATCTTATTCCTTATATCAAGCTTATTATTCTGGCACTGGCCTGCCTGGTGACGGGAGTTTGCACCCTGAGCCGGAAATGGTATGTCAACCTGCCTGTCTTTCTTATATGCATAGCGGGCGAGACCTTCATGGCATACCTGTTCTTTCCCGCATACGCATTATGGCCGGCCTGCGGTTCGGTGGCCATATTCGCTTTCTCCACCGCATGGGAACATCTCAAGCCTTCAGGACGGAAAGAGAACAAGTCTCCGATCAGGTTGCCCGTCATTTCCGGGGTTCCATACCGCCATCTGGAATTCTATTACTATTATTCCAATTTCCTGGTCTATGGAGGGGCCGGTTCGGGAAAGACAAAGAGTATCGGCAAATGGCTGCTGGAGGAATATATCAGGCTGGGCTTCGCAGGGTTCATCTACGATTTTAAGGACGTGGACTACACGCAGACGGCCTATAACCTGACAAAGAAGTACGGTTACCCGCACAAGTTTTACTACGTGAGTTTCGACAAGCCGGAACGTTCATACCGGTTCAACCCGCTCAAGGTGGTAAAGGACCGTACCGAGCTGATGCAGCTCATGGAAGATGTCCTGCTCGCACTGCTTCCCAAGGGAGAAAAGCAGAATGAATGGGTGGCCGGGGGATTGGGCATCCTGCGCGGGGTGGCCTTCCGCTTTTGGGATGAATTTCCCGAGTATTGCACGCTGCCCCATATCATGGCCTTTATCATGACCGCCTCTACCAGGCAGCTGTCCATATTCCTGCAGCAGAACCTCGTTGCGGAAATGATGGCCGGTGCGTATCTCAAGGCCGAAGGTTCCGAAAAGACCCAGGCATCCTACCTTTCCACCCTGTGTAACAACCTGTCGACCATTTCACAGAACGAAGAGATAGCCTATATCCTTTCAGGGGATGATTTTGACTTCAACCTGATCGATCCGGAAGATCCGAAACTGTTCGCCATCAGCAACAATTTTTCCAAGAATTCGGTCTATGCCCCGGTGATAGGCATGCTTATGAGCATATCTACCCGCCAGTTCACCATGCAGAACAAAGTGCCTTTCGTCTATTTCCTGGATGAAATGACAACAGTCAATATCAAGAACTTTGAGACGCTGCCTTCGGTCCTGCGCGAATACAAGGTCGGCTTTGTGCTGCTTACACAGTCCGGCGCAAAACTGGAAGCCCTGTATGGTAAACTCGACCGGTCCTCCGTGGAAGCCAATTTCGGAATCCAGTTCTTCGGACGTACCAAGGATGTGGAAGCCCTGAAATATTATCCGCAGATGTTCGGTAAGGAGGAAAAGGAAAGAAAATCCCGGAGCACGGGAAAAAGCGGCAGCAGTTCGAACCGGAGCGTTACCATCTCTTCCCAGAAAGAGGATATCTACCAGGGAAGGGATTTTGCGGATCTCGAGCCGGGAGAGTTCATCGGATCCGCCACCCGTGCCAATGTCAGATACTTCAAGGTGATGCTCGGGGAGTTTAAAGAAAAGGATGAAAAACCACTGCCCGACGTCCGGGTCCTGGAACCGGGAGAAATATCCGGGAATTTTGCCAGGATCCTTGAGGAGGTACGCTCACTTTTCCCATGTGAATAGCAGGGACAGGCCGGGGCTACAGGTCCCTTCCGGAAAGAAGATCCGTCCCCAGCCTTTTAAGTTCCTGAATAATTGCCTTCCTGGGATTTACCACAAACCGGTAAATCCGGAAGGTGTTGGCATACAGACGTCTTTCTTCCTTCAGCTCCCCTTTGAGAACTTCCTGTTTGAGCTTTGAGACCGCCTCGTTCTTCAGTTCGTTTTTGGCCTGCCAGTTCTCGGAATACTTCCTCAGGCTTTCATCCCTGGAATAGTAATTAGGGAAATAGTCATATGACTGGTTGAAGCGTGAAGCGCACCGGGAGGACCATTGGGAACGGTCAAAACCTACCACGACCTGCCTGCCTTCAAGTATCTGCCGGTTTCCCCTGCTTTTTGACAGCGGGGAGAGTGATACGGTCTGCGTCCTGTCCATGCGGGAAACGATCACATGCACATGAAGCTGGAGCCCGGGCTTCTTATCTCCCGCCTTTACCCTGCCGGCCTTAACCTCCGGATCATCATTCTTATAGTGGCGTTCCGTTTCCACGCGGCCGTACCAGACCAGGTCATCCCCTGATTTTATTTTCTCACGGTAGAAGTTACGGGCATATTCATCCATACATTCGCGGGTGAATTTCTTCATCTGTGCCAGCACACTCTCCTGCTCCCCGGGAGTCAGTTCCGAGAACTCCCCGACCTTCCGTCCGGTCACCCTTTCTATCAGATGTCTCTGTTCGTCACCGCTGGGATTGATGGAAAGCATATAGAATTTGTCATCCTTGCTTTTCAGGGTCCTGTGGTTGTTGTCTATATGATTCTTGACAGTCAGGGGTATAACATAATCTTTTTGCTGTGAGAAAAAATTGTCATAATAGGGACGCTCGACCTGGGACTCCTTACTCAGGTAGTCTACCAGCCGGGTGCATTTTCCCTTGTTATCCGGTACCTGCGGAGTGTTTCCCGGCCTATGCGGTTTACAATACATATTCCTCGTTGATCTTCTTGATAAGCAGCTGCAGGGTGTTGACGGGGACTCTTACATCATCGCTGTATTTTATCCTTGGAAACTTCTCCGGATCAAGCTGGTATTTTACCAGTTCGGCCAACCGTTTGAGCTTGTCCTGGTATACGGCGGCACCCTCCATCCGGAGATCATCCGCCTGAAGCCTTTCCTTCAATTTCCGGTTTTCATCTTTCAGATCCCGGAGCTCGTTCATCAACCGGGCATAATCGGGTGACTCCTGCGGGGTGTTGTTTATGGCGGAGAGTTTCTCAAGTACGGGCTTGAGTATATCCCGTTCCTGGGACTTGATGATTCTGACAACGTCCTCAATTCTCTTTTCCACCAGTGCCGTCGGATTCCGGGATGCGTAGCGGGGATTGAACCCTGTGATTTCAAAAAAAGTAATCATTCTATCGATACAGACACTGACCGTGTCGCTTCCTTTAAAGGTGTCCAGACGGGCTTTCACTGTGGGGGTTAGCCTGACCGCCTTTATTGAATGTTCTTTCATATTGTATGCGTTTTAGTTATATATGTAAATAGCTGTCACAAAGATATTTGTTTCTATTTTTCCTTGCAAGTGTCACCTGTCGGAGAGAGGTGAAATATATATAACTTATTGAAAATTGGCAAAATAGCCGACATGCATACAAGGTTGCCAACAACTTAAGTTGTTGGTATTCAGTGGAAAAGGAGAAAAGGCGCATACAAATGTATGCGCCATGTGTAACATCGCATACATTTAAATTATTGTTTATCAGCGCTTTGCGTTGATTCAAGTTCCCGGATGCGGGAACTCCTCTTGCTCTTCCTTATCAGGAATTTACTAAGGGACCTCCGGCCCTTAGCCCGGGACGCTTCCGAGAGGCCCAGAACATCAGGCAGGGGCATGGCTGCCGGTGAACTTCCTCCCCTGAAAAGACATGACATCGCAAAAGGGTGGGAAGGCTGCAAGGGAGAGCGACGGGCCCCCCAAAAAAATCCTCCCCATGAAAGAAAAAACACCCTGTTTCCGGTGGGACGGATACAACTTTTAGCAGAAGCGAAAGTAAGCTAATATGCTGATAAAGAGCATGCTTGAATTTGCAAGAACGGAGAAAAATCATTACCTTTGTTATATAATAATAAAGGAGATAACAAGTTATGAATGAAACAATTAGACGCATTTTAGCCGAGAGTGGAACAAAAACCTCAAAAATCCGTAAGCTTCTTCTGATCGGACTTTCACACCGTGAAATTGCCGACCTCCTTACCCGTGGAAACCGTGGCTTCGTGTGGAACGTCTATAAGAGAATGAGGGACGAGGGTCTGCTTCCCGCTTCACAGACAGCGACTGTCTTAAGACCAGAACCCGACTATACTTTTAATCGTTGCTTCGGGGTTGAGATCGAAGCCTACAACTGCCCAAGACAGACCTTGACGGATGCGCTTCGGGAGGCTGGCATCCCTGTGGAAATTGGAAGCCGTAATGCCGAGACCAACAGCAACTGGAAACTGACCACGGACGGAAGTTTGGAGGGAAGCCATACTTTTGAGCTGGTCAGCCCGATCCTCTGCGGTGAGCAGGGTTTGGAGGTACTGGAGAGGGTATGCTGGGTGCTGGACGCATACAATGTAAAGATAAATAGCAGCTGTGGAGTCCATGTACATTTTAATGCAGGTGACTTTAATCTTACAACTTGGCAGAACTTAATCCTTTCCTACAAACATGCCGAAACTGAAATAGACAAGTTCATGCCTGCCTCACGCAGGGGAAACAGAAATACCTATTGCCGTTCTCTCAGAGGGTTCTCCGACGAAGATATCAGATCGGCGGAAAGTATCGAGTCACTACAAAGACTCTTCGGCAGCAGGTACATGAAAGTAAACCTTGAAGCTTATTCACGCCACAGGACAGTGGAGTTCAGACAGCACTCGGGAACGATCAATTTTACAAAAATAGAGAATTGGGTGAGATTCTTGGGAAGAATGATTATCTTTGCATCCACAGCTTCACTTCCGGCAGGAATCAGACTGGAAGATTTTCCTTTCTTGGGGGAAAAACAAAAATTATATTATAAATTAAGAACAAAAAAATTAATGGTATGAATAATATGAATAAAAAGATATATATGTTGCCGGGGGACGAGCGTATAACCGCCTCCGATGCTAAAGAGTTTGTACATGAACTTCGGACGGGCAGTTGGATGGATTCCAACTGTACCGACGAACAGTACATGTGCAATTTTGCCGAACGTTACGTGATTCAGGCCGGTGTGAGGATTGCCACTGATACACCGGAGAATTTCCTTGCCGATTTGATTCGGACAGGATACGCCAAAGAGATGTAACGCAGGCTATTTCCTTTATTATTACACCTCCCCGTTTTTCCTTTCAAGGGAAGACGGGGTTTTTCTTTTTTGTCTGAGCAGACTTTATATAATCCTTAAAACACCTGTTTATGTTTTTATTTCAACAGCATAAATACTTATAAAGTAAAAGCAAACTTCCAGTAAATTCTATTCTCTATATGCAAATAGCTATTATTTGCATGTTTCTATTACAAAATATAGATATATATTGATTATTTGCATATATTTGCGGAATAAATAACGGATAAAATGGTTTACGTATATCTTGTCTTTGAGAAGAAAGACTATTTCTTCGGCAGTATCACCGCCATTTATGACCACTTGAGCGCGGAACAGGTCGGAGCCGGCTACCATACGCTCCGGAACGTCCGATGGAAAGAGACGTCGGTGCATACCATGTCCAGGGCTATCATAAAAGTCGGAAGGCTTCTGCGTGCCGGTAGTGGCAGGAAGTGACCTTATATTGTGGATTCTCTAATTTGCAGGAATGGTGACTGCTTGAGGGAGGATAGGTATAATTTTCTGGTAATATTCAGCAGTAAATTTACGTGTTCCATTGTGGGTACATGTGTAAGGTATGTAAGGCTGTGCAAGTTGTCTTTTCCTATTACAATATTGCCTTCGAATTATATACCGGATTCCATCTCACGTTTCACAAGAAGCCACAGATCTCTTCCGGGTTTTGCAAAATGGTATCTGAAACGGGGGATATGCCATCAGGCAAAACGGAAACTAATCTTCAGATGGGTTTCTTTGCCGGATGTTTCCGCTTCTTACATGCAGATAAATGAAGTTATCAGGGTGGTAACGGAATGTTCGGAATATAAGAAGTGAATTAGAAACATACCTTATTCAGGGCGGGTGGGATTTCAGGTATCATTTTACCGGGCGGTTTTCCGCTTAATGGAGAGAGCTCAGGAAGAGGATGTCAAAAGCCAAAAAGGAACTGATTATAAAAAATAGCCTATACATGGAAGATAGACTATTTTTTATATTCGGGCTTACCACAAAGCAACTTTTCCTAAATTGCCAATTTCAAGTTTTGCGCTTATTCCCATAGCCTTGAAAACTCTGGAAATAGTAGAAAAAGTCAGGTTTTTCCCGTTCTCAATCCGGGAAATCTGTGCCCTTTGCACCCCAATCAGGTTGCCTAATTCCTCTTGGGTCAGGTTCTTTGATTGCCGGGCTTGTTTGATTGCTTCACCAATCAGAAACGAATGCAGGTCCGCTTCATATTTATCCCGCTTAGGAGTACCTTTTTCTCCTATATACTTATCCTCTATTTCTTCAAGGGTGTAAAACTTCATATCTTTCATATCATTTTTTTTTAGAGTTAAAATATGCTTTTCTTATTTCTTCGGCTTTTGCTATCTCTTTTGATGGAGTTTTTTGGGTTTTCTTGATAAACCCATGTGTAGCGATTACTAAAGTATCCATATCGCTCGTTTTGTCCCAAAATGCCAGCAGGCGATATTGAGTATTACTGTGTCTTGTTCTAAATTCCCAAATATCCGTATCATCCAATTTTTTAAAAAGTTTAGGATCTATGATATATGTCGATTTACGAATGTTATAAACAATCTTATCTCTGATTTTAGAACCTAATCCATTCAGGAAATCACTTGCTTCCGGTGACAATACCACATCAAATTTAGCTTTTGCTTCCATTACTTTCATTTTGATGCAAATATAAGTAAATAGTTCCATATAAGGAAACGTTTTAAAAAAAAATGAAATGAATCAATATAAAAAACAGCTTCTTGGAACGGGGCTTTTTATGTAGCATGTAAATTGTAACTTTGCCCGTGGAAAAACGGAAAGTCGTATGTCCCACTTTTACAGGGGTATGGTTTTTCTGCCCTGCGGGAATGTCTATCTTTGCCGGCTCAACAAAGAGACAGACACCGGAATGGAAACAAAGAGCCAAAATTTAAAAGACAAACTGTATATGTGGTACAAGGTAAGAGAACTTCAGTCGAAAGGACTGAACAAGACACAGATCGGAAAATATCTGGGCGTGGACCGGAGCACTGTGCGGAGATATCTGCGGACAAGCCGGGAAGAGTTTTTCAGAAAGCAGAACTCCCACCGGGAGTATGAACTCAAGTTGGGAAAGTACGAGGAGTATGTACGGGGTACACTGGAAGAATACCCGTACATATCGGCTGCCCGTATGCATGACTGGCTCAGGGAGTGTTACCCCGATTTTCCGCGGGTATGTGACAAGACCGTATTCAATTTTGTAGACAGGATACGCAGGAAGTACGGTATTGGGAAAAAATCCGAGGCCCGGATACGGCGTGATTATGAGAAGTTGCCTGAGACCCCCTACGGGGAATATGCCCAGGCGGATTTCGGGGAGAAGTGGATACCTGTGAAGAATGGCGGAAGCACGAAGGTTTACTTCTTCGCCATCGTACTGACGCGTTCCCGCTATAAGTTTATCCATTTCAGCCGTCGTCCTTTTGATACGGAGCTTGCGATTTATGCCCATGAACTGGCCTTTCAGTATTTCGGGGGCAGGCCTGAAAAGATTATCTATGACCAGGACAGGGTGCTTATAGCACGCGAGAACCTGGGAGATTTGATACTGACCGGGAAATTTCAGTCATTCATAAAAGAGCAGCATTTCCAGCCGGTATTTTGTCGCAGGTCAGACCCTGAGTCGAAGGGGAAAGTGGAGAATGTGGTGAAGTATGTGAAAGAGAATTTTCTGGTGGCCCGTGTTTTACAGGATATCCCCGGGCTGAATGAGGAAGCCCGGAAATGGCTTGAAAGGACGGGTAATGGAAAAGTGCACGGGACCACCCGCCTGGTCCCCTCTGAGGAGTTCGCTGTGGAGAAAGGATACCTGAAACCTTATTATGGTCTACCGCAGCCACCACAGGAGCAGATGAAGGAGTATCACGTGCGTAAGGACAACACGGTCCAGTATAGGGGGAATTATTACAGCCTGCCATGCGGCACTTACCGGAGCGGGCAGACGAGGGTCTGGTTGCAGGAAACTGAGGGGTATGTGGAACTGTACAGCAAGGAGACGGGAAAAATCGTCGCCAGACATCCCCTCTGTACCCGAAAAGGAAAAACGATTTATGACGAAAGACACAGAAGGCCCAAGAGTATTGGGGTACAGAAGCTGGCCGAACGTATCCTTGTTTATGTATCCGGAAACCGGGAGGTCGCCTTGTGGATGGAGAACCTCAAGAGAAAGAAAGAACGCTATTACAAGGATAATCTGGAAGTGGTTCTGCACATGATGCCGGGCTATGACAAGGATATCTTGATAGAGGCAGTGCACATATGTCTTGATAAGGGCATCTACAATGGCGATTCCGTTAAAAGCCTGTGTGAACACGTGCACAGGAGACGGAATAAAGAAACTGAAACAGACAGGACGGACAGTTGCCCGCCGCGACAAACCGGGCTGATACAGTCTTACAATGAAATCTTCCATGGCTATGATAAAACATAAAAAGGAGCTGGTTGAATATGCACGGCACCTGAAACTACCGAACTTGGCAGAACATGTGGGTGTGATACTTCATGAAGCACAGGAGAAGCAACTGACCTATTCGGAGTTCCTGGCGAATTGTCTTGCCAGGGAAATCCAGGGCAGAGAAAGGAAAAGCTACCTGACACGGTTGAAACTCTCCGGACTCCCCGCCAAATACGATCTGGACCTGTACGACTATGACAGGGCGGAAGGAATGGATAACAGGAGGCTGCGCGAACTGCGTGAGCTGGTATGGGTGAACCAGGCATACAATCTTCTCCTGGTAGGCCCTTCCGGAACCGGCAAGACCTTTATAGCCGCCGGACTCGTGTATGAAGCCGTAAAAGCGGGATACGAAGCATATCTGATGACACTGGAGGAGCTGCTCACATGCCTGAAAACGAAAGAGGTCTCCGCACATGCGATGAAAACATACAAGCGGATCATGAAGGCCCGGCTGCTGGCCATAGACGATGCCACACTGTTCCCTTTGAAAAGAGAAGAAGCCGTGTTGCTGTTCAAACTGGTCAATGACTTCCAGGAAAGGACATCACTCATCATCACGGCAAACAAGGCACTCACCCGTTGGCTGGAAACATTGGAGGATGAAGCGGTCACAGCCGCCTTGCTTGACAGGCTGCTCTACTGCTGCGAGATTATCAGGCTCGGAGGAACAAGCTATCGCATGCAAAACAGGAAAACAATTTTTAGCAACCAAAACACGGATATAGGCACGTAAAAAGAGTTAAGGAAAGTGAAGCATCTTCGATGCTGGAGTGGGATATACTAAATTACCTAAAAAAGTGGCGCACAAATTTGCGCGCCACATCTCGTACCAGTTCCAGCCGTTCTATCTTAAATTCTTTCTGCCATATCTTATTAATTTCAGTTTGGCTAAGGAACTGTTTGTTTACTTCTACCTCGTGAAACTTGATTCCGGCAAACGGGTTCTTCGTCAGCCACTCGTTGGCAATGGCGAGGTTTATCACTTTCTTAAAGCATTTCATGTACCGGATAACGGTATTCTGTGCGCAATGCTTCTCAGCCTTTAGGTACAGGTCGAATTTACGTACCAGTTCCCCGTTCACCTCACGCAACAGCATATCATCTACCTTATAATCCCGTTTCACCAGTTCCATGAGATATTTCAGGCAGTTATCGTAACGTCTTACGGTAATGTCGGCATAGTCCGTCCCGATTAGCTTCCGGCAGTTATCGTTATGCTCCTTGAACACATTATATAATGTCTTGAAAGTTTCGTCCTTTCCCTGATAGCGGTTCACTATGGCACGTGCGGAGATAATCTTTCCCT
>ERZ791611.1002-NODE-1002-length-21546-cov-9.723512_pt1 | contig 21546 bp, 4 predicted proteins | sample MGYA00510275_ERZ791611 | MGnify/ENA primary metagenome ERZ791611 (study PRJEB30046, sample SAMN00791912) | human gut metagenome | study: EMG produced TPA metagenomics assembly of the A metagenome-wide association study of gut microbiota in type 2...
TGCCGTCTGTGTCATAAGGCAATTCGTGGCGCGCCGTATCCCAATACTGGATTTGGGCCACCACTTCGTCGATGGTATCGCACACCTTATAGTGCGGATTGACATGGAATTTATAGGATTCCAAGCGCTGTAACAGCGCTGCCTGAGAGTCAATGTCAGACCCTTCAGACTGGCCGATAGCATAAGCGAAGAAATCTAAGTTTCGCGCTGCCGTTACGGCCGGATCCAGCTGACGCAAGGAACCGGCTGCGGCGTTTCGCGGATTCACGAAGGTCGGTTCCCCCGCTTCGTCACGTTCTTCATTGATGCGCTTAAATTCCTTATGCGGCATATACGCTTCGCCGCGAATTTCAATGTACGGCGGCGCATTGTCGATGATAAGCGGTACGGAACGAATGGTACGCACATTAGCCGTTACGTCTTCGCCGACGCGGCCGTCACCGCGCGTAACGGCGCGGACGAACACGCCATTTTCGTAGTGAATATTAACGGCTAAGCCATCAATCTTAAGCTCCACCACGTACTTCGGTGCGTGACCTAATTCCTTCTGTACGCGCTCGCCAAAGCCGCGCACTTCCGCTTCGCTAAACACATTGCCAAGACTCAGCATAGGACGACCGTGTTCTACCTTCGGGAAATCACCGGTCAGCTTTGCCCCAACGCGTTGCGTCGGCGACGACGGCACGATGTATTCCGGATGAGCCGTTTCTAAATTCACCAGCTCACGGTACATCAAATCATACGTGCGGTCATCCACGACGGGCGCGTCTTTTACATAATATAAATACGCATACTGCGTTAACTTCTCTTGTAACTCTTTAATACGGGCCCCTACATCACCGGCAGCCACTGCTGCGGTGTCTGTAGTCGCCGTTGCTTTCGTGTTCTCTGCCATGATTTACTCCTTCGGGGTAACCCGCTTAATAGGCGCAAACTTCGCCATCAACACTCGTAGGCCTTGGTTCGGGAACATAATGCTCACCTTCGTACTCGGGCCGCTGCCCTGCACGTCTACGACCTTGCCCTGGCCCCACTTATCATGCTGGGCCACATCGCCAACCTGCCAATCCGGCACTACAGGATTACGTGCCAACGGCTTCGTCACCGGACGCTGCATAACCGACAAATGCGGCGGCACGCGGCGCTGAGTATCCGGCGAAATGCGGCGTTTCGCACGGAGCTCTTCTAAAAGCTCCTGGGGAATTTCCTTCAAGAAACGAGACGGCAAGTACCCATTGGTACGGCCGAACACGGTACGGGTTGTCGCATTAGACACGTACAATTCCTTTTCCGCACGAGTAATGCCAACGTAGCAAAGGCGGCGTTCTTCTTCGATTTCCTTCGGTTCCATCAACGTACGGCTATGCGGGAATAACCCTTCTTCAAGGCCTGCGAGGAATACGATAGGAAATTCCAAGCCTTTCGCAGAGTGCAACGTCATAAGCGTTACCTTCGAGTCCGCCTGTTCAAAGCTGTCCACGTCATTGACGAGGGCTACCTGTTCCAAGAAATCCTGCACCGTGCCGTTCGGATTGGCATCGCCGAACTCCTTCGCCACAGACAGCAATTCACCGATATTTTCTACGCGCGCTTCGTCCTGCGGGTCCCGACTTTCTTCCAATTCCTTCAGGTAACCGGTGCGGTCCAAAATGGCCTGCAACAGCTCCTGCACGTTCATGGTTTCCATTTCCGATACCAGCGTGAAGATAAGAACGCTGAACTCTTCCAGTCGTTCCTTCGTCTTGCCCTTAATCGTCGGAATGGCGTTCAACATGGTGAGCGTCATGAACACCGACGTGCCCGCCGTTCGCGCATAATCCTGCAGCTTCGCTACCGTCGTGGCGCCAATGCTACGCTTCGGCACGTTGATAATACGCAATAAGCTTACGTCGTCAAAGGGGTTAAAGAGCAAGCGCAGGTACGCCAGTACGTCTTTAATTTCCTTGCGGTCGTAGAACTTCGTGCCTCCAACCATGGTGTACGGAATGCCCATCTTGATGAGCCCTTCTTCGAGCACACGGGACTGAGCGTTGGTACGATACAAAATCGCCATGTCGCCATAAGGAATATCGTCCAGCGAATGACGCTTGCTAATAGTTTCGCTGATAAACGCCGACTCTTCTCGTTCGGACTGCGCTGTGAAATGACGGATTTTAGCGCCTGTGTCCTTATCGGTCCACAGCACCTTCTCCGGACGGTCTTCGTTATTATCGATAACGGCGTTAGCAGCCTGCAAAATCGTCTTTGTAGAACGGTAATTCTGTTCCAGCTTAATGGTAACGCAACCGGGATAATCCTTTTCAAAGTCCAAGATATTCTGAATATCCGCACCACGCCACGCATAAATACTCTGGTCCGCATCGCCGACAACGCAAATGTTTTTATGAAGCGATGCCAACAGCGTAGCCAATGTGTACTGCGCATGGTTCGTATCCTGGTATTCGTCGATCATAATATAGCGGAAACGCTGACGGTACTTGTCGAAAACCTCAGCGTTCGTCTGCAATAATTTCACCGCCACGAGGAGCAAATCATCAAAGTCTAAGGCGTTATTCTTGCGCAATTCCCGTTCGTAATATTCGTAAACGTCGGCTACCTTCTGGCTATAGAAGTCTGTAGCCTGACGACGAAAATCGGACGCAAAAAGCAACCGGTTCTTCGCATCGGAAATGGCGGACATCAAGGCCCCTACGGGATAATATTTGTCATCCAAATTCAGCGCCTTCATGGCCTGCTTCAACACGACCTGGGAATCACCGGTATCATAAATCGTAAAATTCTTGCTATAGCCTAAATAGCCTTCCAGCTCGAAACGCAACAGCTTCGCACAAAATGAGTGAAATGTGCTCAGCCAAATGCGGTCCGCTTCCGGCCCTACTAAGTCCTCAACACGGGACTTCATTTCCTTAGCGGCTTTATTAGTAAAGGTGATGGCCAAAATTTCGTACGGATTAACACCGAGCTCGAGCAAATGAGCAATGCGGTACGTCAACACGCGCGTCTTCCCGGATCCCGCACCGGCTACGATGAGAAGCGGTCCTTCCGTCGTCTCGGCGGCGCGGCGCTGTTCCGGGTTCAATCCTGCCAACAATGTACTCATAGTCATCCTTTCCGTGGCGCTAATCGCGCCAAATAACAAAGGCCCGAGGCAAGGGGGACACCGCCTATTGGGCTGTTCTGCCCCCACTTCCCGTGGGCCTCTTTGCACTGATTCTATTTCGTTAGTGAATCGCTAATCAATAGCCACCGCTGTGACCTACTGCGATTAGGATTATTTCATAGCGCCTAAAATCGGCGGTACAATCTGTTTTTTACGGGACAAGGTGTTAGCCAAGAATACTTCCTGTTCCTTCGGTTCCTGGCCGAAAGCTTTCGCTACTACAGCGTCAGCGTTGCCGGCGAAGAGCAAGTTCGTGCTTTCTTTCAAGATGTCCGTAATCATGATGTAGGAAGCGTCATAACCGTTGGCGGAACGCAATTCTTCCAAGGCTTTGAGCAAGGCCGGTTTGCGTTTCAACACGTCATCAGCATCCATAGTCTGCAGCTGACCGATGGAGATAACTTTGCCAGCTTCGGAGAATTCCTTCATGTCCGTGCGTACGATTTTGTCGTCTGTGAAATCAGATACGTCGGCACCGGCTTTTAACATTTCCATGCCGTATTTTTCCAAGTCAACACCGGCGATTTCAGCCAATTTCTTAGCTGTTGCAACGTCTTTCGGCGTGCAAGTCGGGGAGCGGAACAATACAGTATCGGAAATAATAGCGGACAATAACAAGCCAGCGATCTGTTTCGGAATTTCCTGACCATACTGCCAGTAGAAGTTAGCTACGATGGTGCAAGAGCAACCAACCGGTTCGTAGTGGATGAAGATCGGGTTGTCCGTCGTCAAGCCACCGATGCGGTGATGGTCGATGTTTTCGATGATTTCAGCGTCTTCGATGTCGTCGATAATCTGTACTTTTTCGTTGTGGTCGATCAAGACAACCTGCTGTTTGTCTTTCGGAGCCTGTACGTTAGCGCGAACGATACCGTAGTATTTGTCGCCGTCAACAACCGGGAAAATGCCGTTGTGGCCGCGATCGAATTCTTTTAATTTCAATTCCGGTGAAATAACCTGGCATGCAACACCAGTGCAGATGTCGCCAGCTTTTACAGCTGCGTTGCCAGCCAAAGCGCCTTCTAACGCGTCAATGAGTTTGCGCGGAGTGATAACGCCAACGTATTTGCCGTCTTTTACAACAGGAATACGGTTGCCGTCATGTTCTTTGCGCCATGCCAATACGGCTTTGAGGTCAGCCGATGCGTCAACAGCCGGAACTTCTTCCATTACGTCTTTGATGCGTACAGCAAAGCTGGTAACGATTGGCGGATGTTCAACGCCGAAGTAGTTCAATACGAAGGAAGTTTCCTTGCTAGCCTGGCCTGCGCAGATAGCTTTAGCCGGGATACCCATCTGATTTTTAAGATTTGCATAGCCCAATGCAGAGCAGAAAGAATCTGTGTCAGGGCTCTTATGACCGGTTACAAAAATAACCTTTTCACTCATTTATATCACCTCATACTAAATTTTGAATTGCTCGTGGCGCCGATGTGGGCGCGTTTCTCCGTAACATTATATCATACTAGGGCGCTAGCCTTCAATACGACTTAGTAGTTTAGCCTGTACGGATTTAGTGCCTTATGCTGTGTTCCGAACTGGTCGGCGCTATTGTACGGCTTGGCATTTAAGCCTGTGCGGACATACTGCCATGGATTGTGTTCCGAATCTGTCGGCGCTGTATTACGGCTTAGTATATTAGCCTGTGCGAATATACTGCCATATCTTGTGCTCCTTGCTTGTCGTCACGCATATCATGATTACGAAGAAGTATTGGAATTTTAGATTCTAAGCTTTCAAGCAAGGTGACTTGCCTCGTAGCTTCTCGACTGTCGCTCCGCAAGGTCTTCGAAGTCTACAAGGCAAGTCACCTTTTACTTTATATCTTAGCTTTCGAATACAAAATTCCAATACTTCTACTCGTCTCTTACCTTTTCTATGCGTTCGACGACAAGCCCGGTACACTTCTACCTCGCAGTATATGTCGCACAGGCATTATACTGGCGCCTTAATTAGTAGCGACGACGGATTCGCCACACTTCTCTTGTCAGCATGCATCGCACAGGCAAACACCTTCGCCGTTACTGCTAGCGCCGACTGGTTCGGTACGCCCATCATAGTGGCAGAACACGTACAGGCAATCTACTAGCGCCGTTTTGATTGAAGGCTAGCGCCTAGTACGATTGTTGTTAGCGGAAAAAGCGCGCCGACATTCGGCGGCCACGGAGAATTCCGCATTTAGTGTTGAGGTGATGTAAATGGGTGATGGCGGTTTTGGAGAGGGGAATTTACGGCTTAGTATATTAGCCTGTGCGAACATACTGCCATATCTTGTGCTCCTTGCTTGTCGTCACGCATATCACGATTGCGAAGAAGTATTGGAATTTTAGAGCCTAAGCTTTCAAGCAAGGTGACTTGCCTCGTAGCTTCTCGACTGTCGCTCCGCAAGGTCTTCGAAGTCTACAAGGCAAGTCACCTTTTACTTTATATCTTAGCTTTCGAATACAAAATTCCAATACTTCTATTCGTCTCTTACGTTTTCTATGCGTTCGACGACAAGCCCGGTACACTTCTACCTTGCAGTATACGTCGCACAGGCAAACACCTTCGCCGTTACTACTAGCGCCGACTGGTTCGGTACGCCATCATAGTAGCAAAATACGTACAGGCAACTACTTGCGCCGTTTTGATTGAAGGCTAGCGCCTAGTACGATTGAAGTTATCGGAAAAAGCGCGCCGACATTCGGCGGCCATGTAGAATTCATTTCGTGACATATATTAGTTATATTAAACAGACAAAGTTTATCTGTACTTCTAAAAAGGAAAAATTCCTGCCAAGTTGACTATCAGTCACATAAATATATAAAAAAATATAACCAAATACAGTTGGTTATATCAACATTTATTCCTCATTCTCATTTTCCCGATAATGTACGCATACGAAATACACAAAAGTCATAATATAAGATTTTCTATGGTGGCTGAACAGAAAAAAATAATAGACAGGAAAAAGAGGACGGCGGCAACCGTCCTCTTTTTTTACTTATTAATGCAATCGTGATTGAGCTCCTCACTTTGCATAATTATTGTAACAAACTCATTAGTTTAAGTCAATTAAATGCTTAATCATTAAAATGTAGAATTTCTTTAAACGCTTTAATGTCTTCGTACATCGGTGCAGTTCCTCCTAGGTAATTGGATAGGATGATTTCACTTTTCTTGATGTCGTTGCGTGCTTTTCGGGTCGGATGTTTAGCGTCTTCGCTGTAGTTGAAGAGTTCAAGTTTTGTCGGGGTTTCTAAGGACTTTCTCGCCACATATACGGAGTCTTTACGGTCGATGAAATCAAGGATTTCAGCATAGTGTGTCGAGAATATCAGACACGCTCCTTTAGGATTCATGGTTGGTTCTTTGAAAATGTCGGTCAGGACGTGCAAGATTTCTTTGTTTAGATGGTTTTCCAGTTCGTCCACGAGCAAATAGCCACCACCAGCTAAAACGGTGCGAATAAGGCTAATCATGTTCTGCCCTTTTATAGTACCAGACGATACGATATCATTCAGTTGTTGCAACGAAGTCACCGTAATCGGACGCTGCCCCTTAAAGGTTATTTCATAGGTGGCATCATCGCGGTCATTCTTAACGGCGATTTCGTCAAGATTCGCATCAAAGAGATGCAAGCTCGCGGCAGTCATTTTATCATAGGAATTCAAAATATTAGTATCGTTGTAAGACAACAAATCCGCCAAAATAGTCGTGTTGTTCTTGGTAACCTTGATGACAATGCTATCGTCGTCGTGCATAAAGGATAGCATTTGCTGCGGCATTTCGCTGCGAACGGTCACCGATTCAGCCGGCACTTTTGTGAAATCAAGTGACTCCCTTTTAGTTTTAATACTCTTCACGGTTTTCTGGGCCAGTCGTTCTTCTTTATAATACAAATAATCCTTGTGGAGCTTTTCTTGTAACTTTTTGCCAAACGTAGATTTGAGTTGATAACACATATCACTGCACACAAAAGTTACCGTTAATTCTGTGCCATCCTGTATCAACTTGCACCCAGGTAGCTCACCACTATTGAGACTCGTGTTATTCAAAACAATCGACATTGCCAGATGGATTAGCTTTAATGCCATAGTTTTGCCAGACGCATTGATACCCACAATCGCCGAGATATTTTGCGTAAATATTGAATTCTTTATAGGAAATACTGACTCATCCGAAACCACACGATCTGTCGCCAGTAAATTGAACGTAAAACTGCCATCTTGATAATAGGGAAGATTGTTATATTTGATTTGTAATATTTTTATCGAATCCACGTCTCTCACTTCCTTTTACTGCTTTAGTACAAAGATAATTCTTTATCTTTATTGTAACGCACAAGGATTCCGAAGTAAAGTTTTAAACACAAAATCCGTTCATATCTTATTTTTCATTTGTTACAAAATACAAAAAGAGGACACGCACCAATGTGCGTGTCCTCACTTCTGCTAAAGCAATAAATGAATAGGTGGGGTGACCTTCCCACATCTCCTAATCAAGGCATAAGCCCATCCGGCGACGGCTGCCCGTTCCGTCCTCTGCTTCATCTATCTTCAGTCTGAGTTTAAATCAGTCTTCATTTACTGTCAAGTCATACAAGGTTTCTTTAACTAAACGTCGTTGCATTGATTCACTAGAGACATTAAACGACAACCGCCGGAGCGTAGCTCCATTGGTTGTCGTTTTGGTTCATAACGGACTTTATAATTGGGTCGGATTGTGATGTTTGTGTCGTTAGGGCAACACGAGATTATCACGGTCCGAGGCAATTGGATGAATCAATTGGGTGGAATCAATTAATAGTCGAGTTACGAATTATTATATAAAGTTTCAGTGTTTGTGTGTTTGTAAAACAATGTGTTTGTAACAACCCTCTCAGGTGTGAGTGAGGTTCTTATAGGGTCTCTCACCCACACTGGAGAGTCGGTATGACAATCAGCTTAGCGAGCTGCAGAGCTGGTCGGAGCTGTTTTAGCTTCTTCTTTGTTCTGCGTTTCGTCTGCTGCTTTGTCAGGGGTCTGTGCTGCAGGAGCTGCGGCCTGTGCGCCGAGCTTAGCCTGCGGCATTAACTGCTGAATCATAGCCTGTAACTGCTGTACCTGAGCCTGCAACTGATCATTCTTAGCTGCGAGGTCTTTGATTTCAGTTTCGTTGGATTGACGAAGGGCTTTGTTTTCAGCTTCGAGACGATCTACACGTTCAGCCAATGCTTTAGCTGCCTGCGGTTTCGGCGTGTTGCTACCGGAGCCGATGGAGAAGCCTACGCCGCCGGACAAGCCCCATTTACCGGTGCTGTCGTAAGTCGTAGAAATTCTGTACGTCGTGTCGCGGTTGTCATTCGTGCCGGAGATACCGATTGCAACTGCAGTTTCACCACCATAGGAACCCATGCCTGCGCCAATCATGAGATTGTCGTCGTACATGTTAGTTACCTGCGGGATACCTGCTGCTGCCAAGGCACTTGCAGTACCTGCATTAGCCTGTTTGGACAACTTAGTGAAACGTTCATTCAACTGAGCAGTGTTGGTGTAGTTCTGATCCAAGTAATCTTTAACGGTTTCGCCGGATACAGCCTGTTTGTCAGTATCTTGGCCCTTACCGATAGTACCAGTCGGTTTCAAGGAGCTGATGTCGATGTTCGAAATCTTGTTATTGATGTTCGTAATCGCATTATCGAAATCCGTCTTGCTTACGAGGCCCGTTACGTTTACAGTGCCGCCGTCACCGGACGTTGTGGTGGAGCCGCTACCGGAAGTACCGCTGTCAGTAGAACCGCTTCCAGAAGTACCGCTGTTGGAAGTACCACCGTTAGAAGTGCTGGAGTCAGTATTGGTACCCGGAACAACCTGGAGGTAATCACCGAAGTTGATAGTATCGCCAAGTTTTACCAAGGACTTGTTGTTGTTCTTGTCGGCAATGTAGAAGCCATTAACCGTACCAGTGATAATCGTGCGCGTATTGCCGTCTTTGTCCTTAATCTGCAAGTCGCCGCTACCATTGTTGATGATGGTAATCGGGTTATTGGTGTTGCCACCGAAGGTTACATTGTTGAATACCGGATTCGAGGAGATACCGATACGTAAACCGTTCGCATCAGACCAAGTCATTACGTTTTCAGCACTGAACTGGTTGTTAGCCGGTAAGCCAGCCGGGTTGCCAGCCGGTACTATCGTTTCAACATGCGTTGCAGCGCTCGTATCAGCAGATGTACCAGTGATGGATAATTTTTCACCCAAGTTTTTATGGATGTCAGCGCCAGCGTTGCCGTTGAAATCAAGACCAGCCGTAGCCAATGTCTTCAAGTCAGTCAAGTTAGCTGCATAATGCAAGTTAGCATCTTCAGTTGTGTTAACCAAATCCGTAACAACGCCTTTGCTGTCCGTTGCTGTAGAGTTCAACATGGACAAGCCGCTGTCTACGTTATGGAGAACAACCTGGTTATTATCTGTAGAGGAGCCTTCAGTCTGACCATTCGGAGATACAAGGGACAATACAATCTTGCCCTGTAATTTATCAGTATCGCTAAAGGTCTTAATGTTCGGATTCAACTGATCATAAGTCAAACCATCTTTCAACTGGTTAGTATTCGTTACTACCTGGCCACCGGCACCGTTAGATACGATTTCCTGTTTCCAGATATCTGCACTTGCTTTGAACCAGCCTACCGGATTGCCGCTGGAGTCAACAGCTAACTTGTAACCATCCAAGGAGGACAATTTAACATTTACATAGCCTACTCGCTGAACAGTACCATCAGCTGCAACAGTTGCCTGCGTTGCACGCATACCACGTACGCCGTTAGCATCAGTGTATACAACCGGACCAGATACGCCATTACGCAATGCCAACACCTGAACGCCTAAGCCAGCCTGATCGAAATAGTCACCCGAGGACGGCGAGTTAACAACCGTCGGAGCCGTTACGACTGCTGCACCATTAATCTTGTTATCTACATAACCTTTGGTTGCTGCAGATGTCGGGTCACTACTTGTACGCAAGCCCTGTACAACTACGCCGTCTACGCCAGTACCGGCAACGCCATTATCACGGTACGTTACGGATACATAGCCCAAACGCTGATTCGGGTCTTTGTAGAATGTCAAGGTTGCATCGCCAACCGTTGCGGCTTTGAATACCGGCGCATCGGACATTGCTACCTGAATCTTACCATCGCTAGTAACTGTAGTTACCAAGTTATCTGCGGTGTAACCACCCGGAGTGTATTTATCCGAGGAGGTCGGTTTGTAAACATTGTTTTCGCCACCGATGATGGAAAGCGTAGAACCTAACGGTGTATGAACCGTCTGTGCTACACTTTGCGGCGTGGAACCAGTCTTATCATTAGTCTGATACGTCATACCAGCCTGAGCCACTGCCTGCAAATCGCCAACCGTTGCTGCATTGTTAAGAGCGGCACCGGATTTTTCCAACAAGCCCTGTGTTGCCGTAGTTGCTGCTGCTGCCGCAATCGGACCATTAGTAGTTACAGAACCATCCTGATTTGTAGTCGTACCATCAAGACCGATCGTGCTCTTCACATTACCGATTACAGTCGGGGTAGTCGTTTCACCAGTCGGGTTAACCGTGGAGATGATAACACTGCTGCTCGGAACAGCCGTAGCGTTCTTATCAGCGATTACATCAGCCAAGGATTTACCCTGATCTGCGTAAGCCGGGTCAACCGTGCCATCAGCACTTACACCAGCTGCCGGATAGTATTTACCATCTGTACCCTGTTTCAAACCATCGAAGGTAGAAGCCGGATAGTAAGCACCATCAACTTTTACAAGACGAGCGCCGCTCGGGTCGGTGTAAACCATGTTACCGGAGAGACCTTCACGCTGGGATTCAATCTTATCGAAGATGTTATGACCAGCCAAGCCATCTTTACCGCTCGGTCCTACAGAACCGTCAGCACCGGCAACGCCATCATGACCGTTAGTACCGTTGATACCAGCTACGCCAGCACCCGGAGTACCATTAGTACCGTTAGCACCATCTTTACCGTTGGTAATGGAGTTACGTAATTCATCCAAAGCACCCTTCGTCACTACGCTGTCAGCCGTCGTGCCATCTTTAACACCAGTGATTACTACGCCGCCCGTCGGATTTTCTTTATCCGTTACATGTAAGTTACCGTCAGTATCCGTACCAATCGTAACCTGTTTGCCGGAATCGCCAACCGTTACAGAAGTAAAGCTCGGAGCTTTCTTCATAACAACGTTCAAGTTATTGCCACTAACAACCGTATACAAGTTGTCGCCGCTGAAATCACTTGCCGTATAGGAGGATGCGCCGCCTTTTACGTTCAACGTTTCGCCAATACCTACTGTAGTGGAACCAGTGTTACCTGCGAAGGTAGTACCAGCCGCTTGCAATTTCTGCAAATCGCCAACTGTTGCAGCCTGGTTAAGCGCTGCGCCAGAAGCGGTCTTCAAGTCGCTTACGTTCGTTAAAGCACTTGCAACGTTCATGAGTTTCGTCGGGTTAGTAACCGTACCGTCAGCATTTACGTTCGAGATGTTAATCTTCGATGCCTCAACAGTCGGGAGACCAGCTAATACCTGGCTCATAGTTGCCGGCGTTGCACCAGCTCTCGCTACACCGTTTACTACGTCAGCGTTAGCATACCATTTACCATCAGAAGCCTGGGTATAATTCTTAACGCTGTCGGCGCGTACAAAGTTCGTACCATCCGTTAACAAGCGAACCTGGGATTTATCCGTTGCGGAGTTATCCGTAGTGTAAACCGTATTGCCTGCCGTACCGCTACGCAAGCTTACGAGCTGCGTACCCATGGACTGACCATTCAAGCCCTCCTTACCTGCAGGGCCCGTTGCACCGTCAACGCCATTGCCGCCAATTGCTGCGGTTGCATCCTTCAACTGTTGTAAGGTTACAGCGGACGTCGGATCCGTGCTGCTTGCTACACCAGTAATAGCTACCGGCTTGCCGCTTGCATCACTTAATTTCACGCCAGAACCACTACCATTAACAACCGGAGCCAAGGAAACTGCATTGCCATTGCCCTTATCTAAGGTGATACCTTTGAAAGTCGGCGCTGTTTTCATCATGATACGAATCTTATTATTCGTCGTATCTACTAATGTAGCTACGTTATCAGAAGCATAGCTACTTAAAGTGCTTGCCGTATAACCACCGCCAACAATATCGATTTCAGAACCAAGAGCTCTGTGTACTACCTTAGTAGAATCCAAAGTCGTGGTATCGCCACCGAAGTTCAAGCCAGCCTGTGCTACTGCCTGTACTTCACCAAGCGTTGCCGCATTGTTCAATACAGTGCCAGTGAGGCCTAAGAGACCTGCTTTATCATTAGCATTAGTAGCCGTGGAGTCACCATTTACCAGCTTAGTAGCCGATGCAACTGTAGCCGTCGACGGAGTCGTCGAAGTACCTACATAATTCAAGGTCAAAGTGCTACCAACGTTGCGCAATACTGTCGGATCCGTTGTGTTACCATCAGCATTTACTGTGGAAATCTGAACCTGATTATCAGGAATCTTCGTTGCGCCAAGGTCAGTCAATGCAGCGCTGGTCGTCTTACCAGTAGAAGCATCAACACCTGTTGCTAAGGAGCCATCCGGATTTACGTTAGCTGCCGGATACCACATACCATTGTTAGCCTGTTTCAAGTTAGCGTTAGTTAACGTGGATACCGGATAGTAACCATCAGCACCTTTTACAAGGCGGTTACCAGCCGTATCGGTGTAAACCATATTACCGGAGAGGCCGTCACGCTGATTCTGAACTTTTTCAACAATGCTATGACCATTGAGACCATCTTTACCAGCAGGACCTACGCCACCATTAGTACCATCGGTACCATTTGTGCCATCAAGACCGAGCTGCGATTTAACAGCATCCAAAGCACCCTTCGTTACTACGGAGTCAGCTGTCGTGCCATCTTTAACACCGTTGATAACTACGCCACTCGACGGAGTTTCGTTATCGGATACATGCAAGTTACCGTTAGTATCGGTACCAACCGTTACCTGTTTACCAGTATCACCAACTACAACGGAAGTGAAGGACGGCGATTTCTTCATGGTGATAAGAATCTGGTTCTTCGTCGTATCAACTTTCGTGGAGATGTTGTCACCAGCGTCATACGTAGTGGAATCGTAGGTATCTTTACCCTGGATAGCTACCGTCGAGTTAACCGGTGCATGGAGCACTGTCGCCGTAGTGCCAGTCAAGGAGTTGCCAGTGAAGTTCAAGCCAGCCTGTGCTACTGCTTGCAAGTCAGCCAAGGTTACTGCCTGATTAAGAGCGGCGCCTTTAGCTGCATAGATACCAGTTGCCGGAGTGGAACCGTTAGCCGGTGCACCAACAACACTGCTTGCTGCCGCTGCAGTAATCGCACTGCCACCTAATGCTTTAGAGTTCAAGGTATCGGTTGTGGTCGGCAATAAACCAAGAGCACTGGTAATGTTCAACAACGGCGTGGAGCTATTTACAGAACCGTTAGCATTAACTGCAGAGATATTAACATCCGTAGTTGCTACCTGGCTGCCATCTGCCGTAGTACCAGATTTGAATACATTAGCGAAGTCTACAGCCGTTGCACCATCATTCGGCACACCAGTCGTCATGTTCAAGTCGGTCTGTTTATACCATTTACCATCAATAGCTTTAGCATAGGTATTAGTATCAATGTTAGCTGCACGGTAGAATTTACCGTCTTCCATTACCAAGCGTTCCTGAGATCCATCAGTAGCTTTGGCAGTGTATACCATGTTGCCGGCCGTGCCGTTACGTAATGCATTAACTTTATCCGTCAAGCTCTGTGGCGGCTGACCATTCTTACCATCAAGCCCATCCTGGCCTGCAGGGCCATTCGTACCATTCGAACCATTAGTAGCCGTACCAATCTTAGCTGCTACTGCATCTAACTGGCTCTTGTTAACAGCATCAGTAGAATCCGTACCTGCTGCAACGTTAGTTACTTTGCCGCCGTTCATACTGATTTCATTAGTAGCGCTGCTAAGTGTAATTTGAGACCCAGTTCCAGTCGGATTATTGGCAATGCTCTTAATGCCCGTTAACGCATCTTTCAAGTCAAAGGTTACAACACCTTCAGCCGCTACTGTAGCTTTTGTGTTAGTGCCATCAGTGAAATTAAAGCCTGGAGTAAGACCTACAGAAGAAACTGCGCCACCGTTTGCTTTGTAATCAATGCTACCCTGAAGTTCACCATCACCGTTTACATTCAATGCACGTTTAATCGTTTCCGCATCAATACTTACAGTATAAGTATTCGGGTTCAAATCAGTGCTTTCCGTCTTAGTCAAGGTCAGCAACCCACCGGCTTCTACCTTTGTCTTAGCTCCTACGATAGCATTGTAAACAGCACCACTCGTAGCTACACGAGAACCTAACGAAGAAATATTATTAGAATTCAACGATGTCAAATCGGTAATCTTATTGAGTGCTAAGCTTACACCTGTAGTCGTTGCAGCCGTCGTAATATCATCGTTACCAGTGATATCGAAGGACAACGGGCTTGCACTTAATTTCTTAGCATTCGTAACGGTCGAAGTCGATTTATCGTCGCCATAGAGACGAATCGTATTATCTTTCAACGCGTTCAAATCAGTCTGCGTTGCATCTGCACCAGTTTTAACAGCATTCAACTGACCTACAGTTGCTGCAGACGATGCATTTGTGCTAGTACCGATATTATTCAACGGCAAGCCAGCGAAATCAACGCCCTGTGCGGTGAAGGCAATTGTTTTACCGCCATTGGAAATGCTACTAATGCCACTCAAAGTGCTCGACAAGGAATACGTTACGTTGCCGTTAGCGCCCGTCGATGCAACGATATTGCCATTGCTATCGCCATTGAAGGTTAAGCCATTTTCCAATGTTACAGACTTAGCATCAGCATCGCCGGATGCTTTGTACGACAAGCTCGTATTCTGAGCAATAGTCGTACCATTTAAGCCTAACTTATAAGCATGCTGACCCGTGGTAGTAGATGTATCCGTCAAGGTTAAGCCTGCATTATTAGTAGAATCTAACGTTACCGTAGTGTAACCATCTTTAACACCAGAAATTAAGTTGTTAACCTGGTTCTGATTATAGGTTTCGGTCTTGCTGTATGCATCAACTACACCTAATTTAGTTTTCCAAGATGTTACGTTAGCATCTGTTAAGTTGCTAGCATCTTTAGCTGCGAAGTCAGCGCTTACAGCGGTTTTCAACTTCGTAGTATCAATGCCCAATTTATAGCTATTCGGATTTAAGTCAGTGGATTCTGTCTTAGTAATCGTCAAGATACCGCTCGTATCTGCACTATCAGCAACCACTTTCGTCTTAGCACCAGTTACTGCAGAGTAAACAGCAGCACCCGTTACGGCTTTAGTACCCGTAGAGGTTACAGTCGAATCTTTACTTAACGTAATGTTAAGACCATTACCTGCACTATTTACAGCAGTCGTGATATCACCAGCAGAATCGCCTTGGATTAAGAGGTTTACATCGCTACTGAATTTTTGTTTTGTAGTCGTACCAGAGCTGTTACCACCTAAGGTAATACCACTATCAGCAATACCGGTAATCTTATCAGCTAAAGCCTGGTTACCAATCGTGTTGGAGTTAACGGTGCTGATAACGTCTTTTACCTGACCGTATGCTACAGCATCCGAATCAGCCGTTGCATTCGCAATATTCTTAACAGCTGCGCCGCCCATATCTACCGTGTTCGCAGTGGAACCCAAGGTAACCGTTGCACCACTCGTGCCACCACTAATAGAATTAATACCTGTCAACGCGCTCTTCACATCGTATTTAACTACGCCGCTAGCATCAACAGTAGCAGTTGTATTTGTACCGCTGGTGAAATTAAGGCCCGTAGCCAACGAAGTAGACTGAGCATTAGCACCATCAGCTTTGTAAGCTAATTTGGTATTAGCCTGCAAGTTCGTCTGATCTAAAGCGATAGTGTATGCATTATGATCAGCTGCAGAACCTTTAGTTACGGTTAAACCACTATTAGCCGCCGTATCAACCGTCGTACGAGCTGCTGTAATGGCAGCATCAGTCTGCGTAGTCGTGTAAACATTCAATGCTGTACGCCATGCAGCTTTATTAGTATCGGTCGTAATGTTCGATGCATCAACTTTGGCGAAGGTACTGCTCAAATCCGTTGCAATCACATCTTTATTAAGACCAACCGTATATTGAGTATGGCTCAAACCATCAGCCGTTACAGGCTGACTAGTAACGGTTGCATAGTTACCGGCAACAACTGTCGGCATAGCACCCGTGAACTGATGAACCGTTACGGCATCACTTGCATTTTTACCATCAGCTAAACCAGTCAAGGTAACCTTACCGGTGCCATCACCGGAGCTGAACGTAATCGTATCGGAACCAAGTGCCATCTTAGCGCCGCCAGACGATTTAATCGAGCTAATACCCGTCAAATCTTTAGCTAAACCAATATTTACAACACCATTAGCAGCCGTAGACAACAATACATTGCTTGCTGCGGAAGTACCTGTGCTTGTACCATCCGGAGTGAAATTCAAACCACTCGACAAAGCCACAGAATTAGTTCCACTTTCACCAGATGCTTTATAAGCCAAGTTAGCTGCGCCACTAACACTGCTATTAACATATTTATAAACAGCGTCAGCTGTAACTGCTTTAGTATCGCCAGAAGTTACCTGCGTTGCTTTATTCAAAGCGAAAGATACACCACTGCTAGAAGCCGTTGTCGTAATATCTGTATTACCAGCTAATTTAAATTTCGGACCAGTATAAGTAGAATCTGCAGAGTTACCTAACGTTGCAGCGAAGTCAGTACCGGAATCCCCCTGTACAGTTACTTTCATACCAGCTAAGGAATTCAACTGGGAAACGTTAACGGCATCAGTAGCAGCAAGACCTGCAGCTACATTAGTAATACGACGAGTATTAGTACCACTACCTACAGAAACAACGCCCCAAGTTGGAGCTGCAACACCTGTAGTATTTGGTGCTGTGCCATAATACAAACCAGTATTAGTGGATTCTGTAGTAGTAGAGTTGTTACCTAAAGCCACACTATTTGCTACAGAAACCGCTGCCTTATAGCCTAAGGCAGTACCACCTGTAGCCATAGCCGATGCCTCTCTACCAACTACTACAGAACTGCTAACCGAAACAGCAGCTGCAGTTTGCGTAGCATCTTTACCAGCTGTTGCACTACGACCAATTACAGTATTACCATTACTATTAACACCGTATACTTTAGCCATAGCGCCTACAACGGAGTTATCACCAGAACTACCAGTATTATTAACATCTGAAGCAGGCGTTTCAGAATAGTTACCGATTACAACATCATTGGTAGCTCTAGCTTTCGTACCAACACCTACCGCCAAAGATCCGCCACCTGTAGCAGCAGCATTCTGACCAAATGCACTAGATTCCGTAGCACTAGCAGTTGCACTTTCCCCTACGGCGGTCGCAGACAACCCAGTTGACTGCGTATTAGCACCAAGAGCTGTTGAATAGCTACCAGTAGCTTTAGCTGCTGTACCAACAGCTACACTCTCTATTTTAGTAGCCTGTGCGCTACCGCCATATGCAGTCGTATCAGTGGTCTGTGCCAATGAATTAGCACCTACAGCCGTAGCATTAGTCGCATCATTTGTATCATTCACACGGTCACCGGCCGTTGCCTGATAACCAATGGCTACACCACCAGTAGCGCCCGTAGTCGCACGAGTACCATAGCCAACAGCAACACTACCTTTACCTAATGCCTGAGAGTTATCATAGTTGATATTCTTCAATGCCGCTGTCAATGCATTGGTAGTCATACCGGTAATCGCGTTCTGATCTTGAGTAAGAACATTCAAGTCTGTATTTTCATTGTTAGTTAATGCAGTTGTAGCATCAGCGGCTGTACTATAAGTACCAGTTAAATTAGTCGAAGGAATCGATACGTCGGTAATTTTGCCACTACTATCACGTGTTGCTGTAGCACCAAACTGGTTGACATACAAAGCATTAATCTGACTCTGCGTCATACCGTAGCCTTTAAGAGTGGTTTCCAAACTATTCAATTCGTTAATATAGCTTGTCTTACCGGTCGTAGTTAACTGAGCACCACCATACGTAGCTCGTACCAAATAACCTTTAAATTCAGCGTAAGTTTTAACATACTGCTGATAAGCAGACGCTTTTTTATTAAGCGTTACATAGTCGGTAGGACTAGGAGTAGTTGTCGTAGGAATCGGCGTATAGTTTGTTGCCACAAAGTGAGTACTCTTATCGGAGTCAGGGTTGTTCATCTGACGTTGAATCGTATCCCACATCTGTTTTAACTGACTAACGTTAACGGCATCAGTATCATATGAACCAGCTGCCAAGTTAACGATACGACGTTCGTTACCGGAGGAACCTACTGAAATAACACCCGTAGCCGCCGTTGTACTTGCTGCAACAGCACCCGGTGTTACCCATGCCGGTTCTTCGATCTGGGCTTTCGTGTAGTCAGTCTTAGAGTTTACGCCTAATGCCAAGGAGTTATCTAACCAAGCCTGTGCACCACTACCGATAGCCATGGCCGAAGTACCACTTTCACCTTTTGAAGTGTCGCGAATGTATACATGGGCATTATTACCAATAGCCATTGCATCACTAATGCCATCAGTATTGGAGTCCATTACAGATAAGCTATCAACTTCAGTAGAGGTACCTGTTGCAGGATTGTATTTATAAACTTTACCAGAACCAGTTGTACTAACTACATAGTTACCAATAGAAGATCCACTACCAAGCAAGATAGAGTTAGTAGAACCAGCAGACATCATAGAATTGGAACCTACAACTAAGCCATTTTCAACTGCAGGACCGGCCCCAGAGGAATAGCCGATTACAGAGGAGGTTTTACCATAGTTGATAGCACCAGTACCTAATGCCAAGCTAGACTGTCCCATAGCAGCCGAAGCAACGCCTAATGCTACGGCATTTTGGCCGGTAGAACGGGAAGCAAGACCGATTGCCAACGCATTCGTATTCGTCGACATAGAATAGGAACCAATAGCAAACCCATTATCTTTAAGTGCAATAGCACCACGACCAATTACGATATCATTTGTACCACTACCAACCGAGTTAGAGCCAATTACAACGGTGTTTTCACCATTGGACGTTTGAACAATACCAGTAACGCCATTTAAAGTTTGTGTATTAGCAGCTATAGAAGCTAACCCTGTATAGGCACCAGAACCGCTATATTCACTGCTAATAATATTATCCAAGTTTTTGATGTAGCTTTGGTTCACATCAAAATATTGCTGAGCACTTGTCGGTACACTGGTTAAACCGGCAGCAGACATAGAAATATTAGTAGTTACACCGTTATCTACGCCTAAAATAGAGCGAGCACCTTTTACCGGCTCAATATTATACAAACCAAAAGCACTAATAACCGGCAAAGAACCTAGGTTTGAATTTGGTTGTGCCGTGGTAAGCCCTGTTTCCATACTTACACCGGAATATACATTAGTACCAATTGCAATATCGCCCTTACTGCCGGAATAAGTTTTATAACCATAAGCAGTACCGCCACTGTTAAGAACCTGTGTTTTACTACCTACGCCAATAGTGTAATTGGCAAACACATATGTGTTATTACCAAATGCCAACGCACTTTCACCTTCAGCACGAGTCTTAGTACCGATAGCTGTAGAACCAGGTTTCAAAGCAAAAGCTAACGTACCTAATGCCGTAGCACCAGAAGCATAAGCTAACGAACGAGACCCGATAGCGATTGAGCCATCACCTTGTGCTAACGTTGGTGAATATTTAGTTACACTACTTTTTACCAATTTACCAGTACTGTCATAACCATATTTACTACCAGACGGGTCAATATTGGTATACAAAGTATTAAAATAATTCGCTCTATCGTACGATGTAATCTGATCTGATTCGGAATAATAAGCGGCATTATCGTCACTACCAATAGCTATAGAGGAACGACCTAATGCATACACGTCATTACCTAAAGCTGTTGCTTGGCTCGTAACATACACGTTATTACCAACGCCAGTACCCTGACCGCCACTTCTAACACCCAGACCGTATGGATTATAGCTAAATTTTACACGGTTACCAAGAGTGGTAACCCCAACAACGTTGCCAACTGAATTATCATCAAGAGTTATGGTCTTAGAAGCAAAATCAGTACCCCCACCAACATAGTTACCGGCACCATAAACGGTAATATAACCAGAATAAGCCCACCCATAGTTATAGTTATTACCATTGGTATAAGGAGCTATATAATTGGCAGTATTATCGGTACCACCTAGCCAAACATTGGCATAGCTCTGATCCGCATTACCACCTTGGGAAACTATATCTCTAGCGTCACCAGTATAGCTAACCTGCAACTGCTTCTCTGCTGCTTGCGCAACACCAATTGCAGCACCTGTCAATACAGCAGCACAAAGACTAGCCCGTAAGGCCATTTCCGCACTAGATACGCCAGTGCCTAAGAAGCCACCTTTACCTTGGCCGTCAACTTCGGACTTGGTTTGGTTGCTTTTCGTGTGGGTTTTAGCCAATTCTGATGTTACAACGTAACAATGCTTGGTCTTACTCCATACTACTTTGAAAATCTTGTTCATTCTCCGACCCTCCAAACACGACTAAATCACTCTACATTCACCTAACTTAAAACCAAGCTGGCTCCCCCGAGCCGTCCACTGTCGGTTTATCAGGCGAGCGTCTTCTCAATACACACTTTGTAGAGCACACGTCAAAAAGAAGATTGAAATAAAAACACCTGAAACACATAAATAAACACTGAAACTAAAAACTCGTTTGACAACAAAAACACTCATTCTCACATATTTACTAAAGCTTACTAAACAAGTGCTCTTTAGTCCCTAATTATTACCTGTCAATTTATCTCACTACGTAGGTTCTTAATCTTACGATACGGATTCGAGTCGAGGACAGCAACCCAAATGTCACTGATTGTTCTCAATTGAATCGACATCGAAATAAATCAACAGCAATCATTCGTTAAAAGAATAAATGTGAACACTATAGAAAACTTATTCTAACTATCCAGTTTTCATCGGCTTTCTTGGTTACACTTCTCCTTTTGTCTACCAAAATTATACACTATAAAAAAAAATGATGACAACAATGCATCCCCGTCCATTTTTGATTATCCATACCGTACCGTATTGATAGAGTAATTGTAATATTTTAGTTATAACAAAAATCCCTATACTGGCCATAAAAGCCCATAGTATAGGGATTTTCTCACTTCTAAGAGTGTTAAGTTTATCAAGTGCATTTAGAATTTTATTTCATGGTTAATTGTATGATGAAATTGAACACATAAAAAATCCATAGTGAATACCGTC
>ERZ791611.1005-NODE-1005-length-21466-cov-8.925739_pt1 | contig 21466 bp, 15 predicted proteins | sample MGYA00510275_ERZ791611 | MGnify/ENA primary metagenome ERZ791611 (study PRJEB30046, sample SAMN00791912) | human gut metagenome | study: EMG produced TPA metagenomics assembly of the A metagenome-wide association study of gut microbiota in type 2...
TATTCGGAGAGAACGGCACGGGCAAGGAGCATATCGCCCACCATCTGCATGATAAGAGCAAAAGGGCAGGGAAACCGTTTGTGCCTGTGGACTGCGGTTCACTCTCCAAAGACCTTGCGCCCTCGGCATTCTTCGGACATGTCAAAGGCGCGTTTACGGGTGCGGACAGCACAAAGAAAGGATACTTCAATGAGGCAGAGGGTGGCACATTGTTCTTGGATGAGGTAGGCAATCTCGCATTGGAAACCCAGCAGATGTTACTCCGTGCCATACAGGAACGGAGATACCGCCCTATAGGTGACAAGACGGACAAGAGCTTCAATGTCCGCATCATCGCCGCCACCAACGAGGATCTGGAGAAAGCGGTCATTGAAAAACGTTTCCGACAGGATTTGCTGTACCGTTTGCACGACTTCGAGATAACTGTTCCGCCCTTGCGTGACTGTCAGGAGGACATCATGCCGTTGGCGGAGTTCTTCCGTGAGATTGCCAACAATGAATTGGAATGTAGCGTGACTGGGTTCGATGCGGAAGCCCGTAAGACATTGCTGACCCATCCGTGGCCGGGTAATGTCCGTGAGCTTCGGCAGAAGATAATGGGCGCGGTGTTGCAGGCACAGACGGGAGTTGTCATGAAAGAGCATCTGGAACTTGCCGTAACGAAACCGACCTCACCTGTCAGCTTCGCCTTGCGAAACGATGCGGAGGACAAGGAACGCATCTTACGCGCGTTGAAGCAGGCAAACGGAAACCGCAAGGTTGCCGCCGAATTGCTCGGAATCGGACGTACAACGCTGTATAGCAAGTTGGAAGAGTATGGATTAAAGTATAAATTTCAGCAATCATAGCCCGCAACTTGCCGAAAATAGAAGTAACGGTTAAACCGGATTATTCAGCGAAGATAAAAAACGTCCTGTGATAAAAATCATGGGACATTTTGATGTGTATCCGATTTTTATTGCTACTTTTGTACCAAGACGAGAGACATTGACAGCAACTCACAGCAGAACGTAGAAATAGACAGGGTTGCCAAATCATTACCTCATTTTTACCTTATCCTCAGAACTGCTTGCTAATAAAGTGGTTATAAAAATCTTCCAGAATTACAGAATTTCTTTGTCTCAACAAATTAAAGAATAATAAACCATTCGTCAAAGGAATCCTTCCGTTTGTCACAATAATTTCCGGGCTTGTTTCCACTCGTCTACTTTTGGTGTAAAAACAAAAGATATGAGTGGAAACAAGTTTTTATTGGTTATATTATTGAGTGTCTTTTTTTCGGAGGATGCCTTTTCACAGTTCATTATGCCTGATACCATCCCGGATCAGGATATTGAAGAAGTTGTTGTCGTTGCCAAACTCCCCGAATTGGAAATAAAGGCGGATAAGATGACATATCATCTGGAAGCATCTGTAGTCCGTAAGCAAGGCAGTTTGTATGAAGTGCTGGAAACCCTTCCCGGTATTGTCGTTAATAAGGACGGAACCATCTATATGAATGGAAAAAGCGGTGTGAATGTCCTGATTGATGGAAAATCGACTTACCTTTCCGGCCAGGAGCTAGTTAACCTGTTGAAATCGACTCCCGCTTCAACTGCCGATAAGATCGACCTGATCACGCATCCTTCTGCCCGTTATGATGCCAGCGGCAACTCCGGACTGATCGATATCCATACGAAAAAGATTAAACTTCAGGGATTGAACTTATCGGTAAACGGTGGCTTCTCCCAGGGAATACGCAGTAAAGGCAACGGAAGTATCTCCTTAAACAGGCGGAACGGTAAGTTTAATTTTTACCTGACTTATTCCCTTTATCAGGGGAACGACCAGCATGATCTGGAAATAAACCGCTTATATTCCGAAGAGTTGACCGGACTGTCCTCTGAATTGAAGTTATATCAGGATTCCTATAGTGAATCACCCTATGCCTCCCATTATTACCGGACAGGTGTGGACATCTATCTGTCGTCCCGTACGACAATCGGAATTTCAACGAATGGAAATTTGTTTCATGGAGAAAATGAAGGGGATATGAACTCTTCTTTTTCCTTATGTCCGCAGAATGTCCCGGATTCAACGGCACATACTTTAAACCTGAATGACAGGCATAGAAGAAACTTTTCCGGCGGGATAACGCTGACGCACCAGTTTGATTCTACCGGCAAAGTGCTGGATGCTTCGTTCGACTATCTGAACGTTCATTCGGATGAGGATCAGTTTATCTATAATTCTTTCCGGAACTTGAGCAATCAGACTGAAAGACAGGATTCTCTGCGGGGAGATATCAAAGGAAACATTCATCTGTACGCCGGACAGATAAATCTGAAACTTCCGTTCGAAAATGACTGGATATTGAACCTGGGAGCAAAATCTTCGTATGTTTCCATAGATAACGATGCCTTGTATGCAAACCGTGAACAGGATACATGGATTGGGGATGATAATTTTACCCAGGGTTTCTCCTATAAGGAAAATATCAATGCCGCTTATGTGGAAGGAAACGCCCGGTTCGGACAACTGTCTGTCCAGGGGGGACTTCGTCTGGAACATACGAGGTATAAAGGACGGCAAACATCTGCATCCTGCGATTCCTCTTTTTCGGATCATCGCATAGATTTATTTCCGACTGTATTGATGGAATATCTTTTGGGAAAAGGCAAAGTCTCTTTGTTTTACGGGAAACGTATCAACCGCCCTAATTATGGTGACCTCAATCCGTCTGCCTATATATTTGACAATTATACTTATGAAAGAGGCAATACCTTATTAAAGCCGGAGAAGACGGATAATATAGAGGTATCCTATGCTTTTAAGGATTTGTTCAAGGCCGGTTTCCTATTTTCCTATACCAGTAAAGCAATAGTAAAAAGTTATATTGTAGAAGAAAACAAACGTGTTTTTGTCACTCCCCTTAATCTGACCCGGGGAATTTCATTAGGGCCCCGTGTAAATACAGGGGTACTTTCGTTAGCATCTTTCTGGAACCTGAATGCCAATGCGGCATTTATCTATAACCGTTATCAATGGTCGGAGGAATTATCCAATAAAGTGAATGAAGATTGTACCTGGATTGCCGGGCTAAATAATCAGTTTAGCTTTGGTAAAGGATGGAGCGCCGAGTTATCCGGTTCCTATAACGGAAAGATGGCGGCAGGGCAAGCCACGCTCAGTCCTGTCTGGCAAGTGAATTGTGGGATACAGAAGAAAGTATTGAAGGATAAAGCAACGGTGGGCTTATTTGCCCGGGATATTTTTCATTCTTATCGGTACAATATGGAACTGGCAGTACCGGGACAACGGGCTTTTACCAAAGAACGGTATGATAACACATTGGTCGGCATATCTTTTTCCTGGCGCTTCAGTAAGGGATATGAGACGAAAGATTCCGGTCGTAAAAGTGATATAGATCAGAGTAAAAGAATAAATTTGTAATAATAAAATAAAGAGAAGGATATGAAGTCATTATCTCGTTGGATTTCTCCGCTGATTCTGGGTGTCGTAATGTTTAACACAATACGGTTGGTGACTGATTTACCGTCGCATAATCCTTTTTGGTCAAATTCAGTACCATTTCATCTGTTGGCATTATTCGTATCGGTTTTAATGAGTTATGCATTTGACTTTTATGCCCGTTACTATATGAAGAGAGTCAGGGCTAAAAATATTTCGGTAATGTTGGAATACACGTTGTTGCTGGTTTATCTGTTTTTTGCCGTGAATCTGATATTGTATCTGGGAGATAACATAGGTATTTTATTTCTGGGGGATAAGATTGCCGATTATGTAATAGCAGATGTCGTTTGTATATTGTATTTCTTTTTGTATTACATCATTATCCGTAATGACAAGTTGGAGAAAGAGTACAATCAGCAATCCTTGCAAATGGAGAAAATCAAGGTCGACCAATTGGAAATCGAATTGAAATTCCTTCGGGCGCAATATCATCCTCATTTCCTTTTTAATGCTTTGAATACGGTTTATTTCCAGATTGATGAGAAGAATAAGGTACCCCGGCATACTTTGGAGATGCTGTCGGATTTATTACGTTATCAGTTATATGGCGGAAATAAGAAAGTTCCTGTTCAAAAAGAAATTGATTATTTGAAGACCTATATGAATTTTCAGCGTTTACGTATGAGTGAACGTTTGGTGCTGAATGTTCGTATATCGGAAGATTTAAAGGAGCAGGAAATTTACCCGTTACTTTTCCTTCCGTTGATAGAGAATGCTTTTAAGTATGTAGGAGGCGATTACCATATTGATCTGGATATGTCGTGTGAGAAAGGTAAGATCCTGTTCAGTCTATTTAATTCCAAACCGTTGGATGCAGAGATAAAATCACATCGGAAGGGGATAGGACTGGAAAATCTTAGAAGGAGGCTTCTCCTTTTGTATCCGGATAAACATAGTCTGGATCTACAGGAACAGCCGGATCATTTTGTGGCTAAATTAATGATTGAAACAGAAAGCGTATGAATATAAAATGTATTATTACCGATGATGAACCGGTAGCCCGTCAGGGATTGCAGTCGTATGTGGAGAAAGTGAATTTCCTGACGTTGACGGGAGTATGTGAAGATGCCATCCAATTGAACACCCTGTTGAAAACCGAACAACCGGATTTGCTCTTTCTGGATATAGAGATGCCTTATCTTTCCGGCCTGGATTTACTGGCTACCCTGACAAATCCACCCAAGGTAATCATCACCTCCGCTTATGAACAATATGCCCTGAAGGGGTATGAACTTGATGTGACGGATTATCTATTGAAGCCGATCTCTTTTGAGCGTTTCCTGAAAGCTGTTAATAAAGTGCATGATCTTCTTCAGAAAGAGGTTCCTGTCGAAGTAAAGGATTTCTTTTTTGTGAAGAGCGATAAACAGATGAAGAAGGTGTTTTTTAAAGACATTCTTTTTGTAGAGGGCCTGGAAAACTATATATCTATTTATACGCTGAAAGAAAAGATTCTGGTCCATTCCACGATGAAAAATATCATCAATTCTTTGCCCGGAGAAAGTTTTATACAAACACACCGTTCATATATCGTGAATGTGAACCATGTCAATCTGGTCGAAGGGAATGTCCTGAATGTGGCAGGCCATGAAATACCTGTTGCGCGTAATTGTAGAGACGCTGTTTTTGCCTGTATAATAAAAAATCCCTTGTAGTCGTCCTAAATATAGAGGGGTGACATACGAAATTGTTCCGACTCTCGTTTAATTCTCATAACGAATTAAATGAATATTATGAAAAATAAGAGTTGTGTATGGTTGGTGTGTATGTTGTTATGTATTGCCTTAAAGGGAAATGCACAAGTGATAACGTTGGAAAACGGTTTTGGCATAACATCTATGCGAGCAAAAAAAGCCACTACGAATAAGGTTTATCCCTATCAGATGTCGTTAGGGTATCAGTATTTGGATAAAGGCTGGTATAATTTATCCAGCAATATCGGTTATACCCGAAGAGGCGGTCAGGTGAAAATACCTTATAATTCGGTGACTGGAGAAGAGTGGGGGAGAGTTACAGAAAAAGATAAGTTACATTACCTCACATTGAGTACGACATTCGACATTAAAAAGACAAGTCATGACGGATATATCTTTTTTATCGGTGTTGGTCCCCGTCTTGATTTTAAATTGAAATCGGTGGTAGTAACTTATGTTGATTTTGATGAACACCGTCCCTCTGATTTTGAACCTATCAAAGAAAAGCTGGATGGCATTCATCCTGTCCTGTTCGGTTTGAAATGTGTGGGTGGCATCCGGAAAGACTTCAGGAATATGCAATTAGGATTTAATATCGCTTATTTACCTAGTTTTACCCGTTTATCGGATGGAATACGTGACCGTACATTTACATTTGGATTATCTTTGGGGTACAAATTAGGAACAGAAAAGACGGGTACTATTCGTAGCGTTCGTCGTCATAAATAATAAGATATACAGTTTATGGATCGTAGCAAAGATTCTTCTTATTGGATTGAAAAACTAAATATGTCTCCGCATCCGGAGGGTGGTTATTTTAAAGAAGTATATCGTCCGGACAAGTGGAAATCTATTCCCGGATATCCATCCGACCGCAGAGTGTTGACAACGATCTATTATCTGTTGGAAGAGGCGGACTTTTCAGCTTTTCACCGTATCCAATCTCCGGAAAGCTGGTTTTTCCATAAGGGTGAACCTTTACATATCTATTCTTTCGAGAGAGGGCAACTTGTTTGTCGTGAACTTTCGGATCAGGAGGGAGGACAGTTACAGATCACTGTTGAACCTGATATCTGGTTTGCTGCCCGCCTGAAAAATCCGAAAGGTTTTACGTTGGTAAGTTGTGCCGTCGCTCCCGGATTCGAATATAAAGATTTCGAACTGGCCCGGAAAGAAGAACTGGTCGTTAGGTATCCTCAGGAAAAAGAGATTATAGAACAATTGTGTAGATAGAGAAAACTATCTACACAACTAAAATATAGGCTCTGTACTTTGTCTCCTTTGTCACCGGGCATAAAGACAAGTATCCTTCCCTGATTTTGCCATTTTCTATGGTGAGCGGGTAAGCTCCTTTCATGAAACGATGACGTTCGTAGGCTTCCCCGACTTTACTGTCATAAGTGATGTGGAAATCACCAATGGCATGCGGAGCCAGATATCTTTGACTGAGACGGAGGGCAACCATTCCCATCGTATAGCGCATATTGATCTCGATACAGGGATGAAGGGCATACGAACCGTCTTTTGTTTTGTAGACGATCATATCCACTCCCAGATATCCACGGTATATATTTCCATAAATGCCTTTCAGGGCTTCTGCAACTGCTTCCTGGGTTCGCAGGTAAACATCTTCTCCTATCCAACGTTTGATCGGTGTAGCCAGATATTCCTGACTTCCCAATACATTTCCGGAGTAGGAACCTTTTTTTTCCGTACTGAAGACGGAGAGTCCTTCATAGGTGACATGGCCTTCCCCATCGGAATAAAACTCCATCGCCAAATCATGGACCTTGTCTAGTCCGCATTCAATACTGACAGTGCCCTGTTTATTGATAGCCCCTTCTATCCAGGTACGGTCTTTAGGGGTGAGTTTACGCTCCGGTATCCAGTGCAAGCCGCGTCCGGATGAAGAATAAGGAGTCTTTACAACAAAAGGGGCATTTTGCAGGATCAGGTATTTTTCTATTTCCCTGATCTTTTTGCAGAATTTTGGAGTAGCCGGTATGGGAAGGTCGGGTAACAGCTGGCGGATTCGTTCAAGGCATTCTGCCGCTGTCTGCCTGCCGGTCAGCCGGAAATATTCTTCTTTCCAGGTCGGTACGGACAGGTTTAATTGTAATTCTTGTTTCAGTTTCTCAAAGAAGTGCAGGCTGTGCGGAGATATTCCCCAGGGAGACGCCGCCAGTTCCGGGAGGGAAGGAGCGAGATTCTTCAACTCTTTTCCGGAAACAAGTGTGGCGAATGGCCTGAGCTCTTTAGGTTGTAAAGAAAAGAAACGGGGTGAAGCGATCTCTTCCGTAAATACATAATCGTTGCTGTCGGCGTACCACACCGGAAGATATGATAACTCCTGTATCATTCTTTGTACGTTTGCCGGAGGGGTATAGTTCTCTGTGCCCAGCAGTACGGCAGTTTCATGTCCGGGATTAAATAAATGTATCTGGGATATCATATAAAATAGTAGATGTATATAAACAACGAAGCCGTCTGTTAGCGAGACGGCTTCGTTTTATTTATTCAAGATTTTCATCTATTGCATCGATCTTTTTAATTATGAGCGCCATCTCATCTTTTAGCTTTTCGATCTTGCGCTCCATTTCTTTCACGAGACCGCCACCACCTTTCGAAGAGATGCTGAGGAAGCCGATATTATTTTCGTATGTCTGCAATTCATTTTTCATGCGGTCATACATTCTCATCAGCTTTTCGCGTTCGCCATACAGTTTGCCTTTTCCATGTTCGCCTGCCATATCGTTCAGGTTACTGCGGAATGACTGCATCTTACGATCTGTCTGGTCTACTTTCAAACGGTCGAACTGGCTGTCTACCGCTTCGTGATATTCTTTATAGATTTTATCTTTTTCCTTGAAAGGTACATGACCGATTGCATTCCATTCAGCCATCATATCTTTCAGTTCAGCCAATGCTTCATCTGCACTCAATGTTTCGTCCAGCTTATTGATCTTTTCGATCAATGCTTTTTTAGCAGCCAGATTTGTCTGTTCTACGCTCTTCTGGGAGGAAACATTTTTATTTTTCTGTTCGAAGAAATAATCACAGGCAGAAATGAAACGTTTCCATACAACATCCGAGTGCTTGCGGGCAACCGAACCGATCGTTTTCCATTCTTTCTGGAGAGCAATCATCTTTTCAGTCGTACTCTTCCATTCTACGCTGTCTTTCAGTGCTTCCGCTTTCTCACACAAGGCTTTTTTCAGTTCGAGATTCTTTTCCATCTCTTCCTTGATATTCTTGTAGAAAGCGCTTTTCTTGTTGAAATATACATCACAGGCAGCGCGGAAGCGTTCGAAAATCTTTACATTGGATTTTTTCGGTGCGAAACCGATTGTTTTCCATTTATCCTGTAAAGCGATCACCTCTTTATTCTTTTCTTCCCAGTCTTTGAATGTCTTCAATGCATCGAAGTCGATACCTTCTATTTCTTCGCAGATAGCTGTTTTTGCGACCAGATTTTCCTGTTCTTTCGATTTCAGCGATTCGAAATGCTCCTGATGACGTTTGTTGATCACGGTAGAAGCCGCTTTGAAACGAGCCCATAACTCTTCACGCAGTTCTTTGGCAACCGGACCGATCTCACGCCATTGCTGATGTAGTTTTTGAAGCTGGTGGAATGCGGACACGACATCCGGTTCGGTTTGCAGCTTTTCAACTGTTTCACATAGAGCAGTTTTCAATTCCAGATTTTTCTTGAAGTCGTAATCGCGGAACTGGTTATTGATCTTGATTATATCATAGAATCTTTCGCTGTAAGTCTGATAGTTTTTCCACAGTTCGTTTGCATGTTCCTGTGGTACGGCTTTAATTTCTTTCCATCTCTGTTGGATGTCTTTAAAGTCGTTGTATAGCTTATTGAAGTCGTCCTGACTTTCGGTAAGCACTTTTAACTGGTCGATCAGTTGAAGTTTCAGTGCATAGTTCGCAGCCTTTATGCGTTCTTCTTCTGCCAGGATTGCAGCTCTTTTTTCTTTAAAAACGGCCAGCAATTCTTTCAGTTTGTTTTCGCCTTCATCTTCAGGAGCGACGAAATCCTTTTCTTCTCCACCACCTTCGAGGAATGTTTTCTTCGATTCTTCAACTTCGGCTCTGTGGATTTTATAAAATGCCTGTTTCAACGATTCCACTTCGTTGCGTGCCGTTTCGGCAGCAGCATTTACCAATTCAGCTAATTTTTCAAGAATTTCTTCTTTTGATAATTTACTGATAGCGTTCGCTGTCGCTTCATCCGGGGTTTCAGTTGTTTCAACTTCAGCCGCAGTGTTCTCCGGAGTTACTTCCGGTGCTTTAGTTTCTTCTAATTTGCCGGTTTCTTCAGCTGGCAGATTAGTTTCATGAGTGTCCTTCATATTCAATCACATTTAAGAAAAGGATAAAAAGCATTCCTATATCAAGTCACAAATTAAAGTATTTATTTTTGGATTACAGCATTTGCGGGCAATTTATTTATTAGAAAAGGTTAATATTCGTGTAAAAAGTCCGGAATTAACCGCTTTGTTCTCCAAAAAATGTATTAAACAAAAATCCCTGCAACTTGCATTGAGCAGATTACAGGGACTTTTTATAAATAGTTGCAGTTTTTTTATCCCAGGAACGAGATCAATACGCCGGCTGCAACAGCCGAACCGATTACGCCGGAAATGTTACTGGCCATGCAATACTGCAATACATGGTTTTTGGGATCGTATTGCAATGCAATCTCATTGGCAACACGTGAAGCCATTGGGACGGCACTTAATCCGGTTGCACCGATAAGCGGATTGATTTTCTTCTTGGTGAACAGGTTGAACAGTTTTACGAAGAAGATACCGCCGGCGATAGACAAGGCAAAAGCCAGGAATCCACCGATCACAATACCGATCGTTGTAAAGTTCAGGAAGGCTTCCGCCGTCATGGTTGCACCTACCGATAGTCCCAGGAAGATGGTCGCTGCATTCATGATACTGTTGGATGCAGCATCGAATAGACGGAATGTATTGGTTCCGATTTCTTTTACAAGGTTACCGAACATCAACATACCGATCAAAGGCACTGAACTGGGAACAAACAAGGCAACAACAGTAGTAACAATAATTGGGAATATAATTTTTAAAACCCGCATATTCTTAATCTCTACTGTTGAAGGATATTTCTTTTCCTGTTCCTTCATATTGATACGAAGTTCTTTTTGGGAGCAAAGAGCTTTGACTACCAGTGGTATGATTACAGGGACCAGTGCCATATATGAATAAGCAGCAATGGCAATCGGACCTAATAAATGAGGTGCGAGTTTAATGGTTGTAAAGATCGCTGTAGGTCCATCTGCCCCCCCGATGATACCGAGAGAGCCGGCTTCCTGCGGAGTGAATCCCATCAGGATTGCTACCAGTAAAACGGTGAAAATACCCAGCTGGGCAGCTGCACCGAAAATCGACAGGCGAAGATTGCGCAACATCGGGCCGAAGTCGGTCAAGGCTCCTACACCCATAAAAATGATTGGCGGAAGGAAACCGGTCTTGATCAGCATGTAATAGATGAAGTTCATGATTCCCAGTTCATGAGCAATGTCGTGCAACGGCATTTCCCAGATGTTTTTCATTACTCCGTTAACATTGACCAATCCATTTTCATCAGCCTGGATCACGCCCATGTCACCTCCGGGGAAGTTGGCGAGCAGCACCCCGAATGCAATAGGGACAAGCAGCAAAGGTTCGTATTGCTTCTTGATACCCAGATAAAGCAATATGAATGCGATTGCATACATGATCAGGAACTGCGGTTCAGCAATAATGTTGCTGAACGCAGTCATTTCATACAGATTTTGAAATATCTCGTTCATTACTGTATAGTCATTAATATGTCGTCTTCAGAAACCGTGTCGCCACCAGCGTAGTTGATGGAAGTGATCTTTCCGCTGAATTCCGAACGTACGGCATTATATGTTTTCATTGCTTCCACATAACAAAGCACATCGCCTTCTTTGACTATATCTCCAACTTTAAGCGGTGTGTCGGAAGCGTTCTTTACGAGGAAGAATTTTCCTTCCAGCGGTGAAAGAATTTCATTTCCGGCTCCGGCAGGTGCTGGAGCGGTCGGTGCTGCCGGTTGTGCGGCCTGGGCAGGAGCTACTGCCGGTGTGGTATTAGCCGTATCTCCGAAAGCAACTGTTACGCGGTAAGGCTGTCCGTCTACATCTACAGTCAGCACCTGGGGTGTTGTAGGCAGAGCTGCCGAAGCGGTTGTGGCCGGTGCTGCCGGTTGTGCCTTTCCCTGCAAAGCTGCTTTTTTCTGGGCAACATCAGCGAGGAATTCGACTTTCGCTTTTCCGGAACGGTAGGCTTCGTACTGAGCCGGGTGCATTGCATATTCGAACAATTCTTCGTCGTCTTCGCCGGTTTCCCATTGTTTCTCGTTCATCATCTTGCGATATTTGTCAAGAGCATCCGGGTAGTTGTCCTGCGGATTTCCTTCGAAGAATTCGCGTCTTTCGGCTTTTGCCTTTTCGATGATTTCAGGAGCCAGCGGACCAGGCAGTCTTCCGGCTTTTCCGAGAAGCATATCCCAGATGTCGTCGGCGATCATGCTCCAGCGTGCTTTCCCTTTTTCCATCTGCATTACGTTCATCAGTGCCAGGTTCTTTACGTACTGGCTGAACGGTGTTACCAATGGAGGATAACCGACACGTGGCCATACATAAGCCACTTCGTCGAACAGCTTGATCAGCAGCTGGTCTTGCGACATCAGCGGCTTGTTGTTCTTGATATTGTTTTTGTTGATCGATTCCAGATTCTTTTCCAGGTCAGACATCAGGCTGCCCATCATACCGCCGGGAAGTCCCGGGCCGATCAGCAACGAGTTCATCAGACGGTTTTTCGGACTGATATACAATCCTAAGAAATCATCCATAAATTCCTGGATCATGCTGCGTACTTTCATGTAGGCTTCCATATTGATTTCCGGCACTTTGTAACCGGCATCTTTCAACATGGCCTGCACGGTCAGCAGGTCGGCATGCCCTGTGCCCCATGACAGCGGCTCCATACCTACGTCGATATAGTCGCAACCGGCGTTACACACTTCCAGGATAGAAGCTACATTGAATCCGGGACCTGCATGGCTATGATACTGGATAGGTATTTCAGGGTGTTTCGCTTTGATATTGGCAACTATCTGTCCCAATGAATAAGGACGTCCGATACCTGCCATATCCTTGATACAGATTTCGTCTGCTCCCAGTTCGATCAGTTCCAGGGCCATCTTTGTATAATATTCGACCGTGTGGATAGGCGAGTGGGTGATACAGAGCGAACACTGGGAGATCATCCCGGCTTCTTTGGCATACTGGATGGAAGGAGCAATGTTACGTACGTCATTCAGGCCGCAGAATGTACGGGTGATGTCGGTGCCCTGTGCTTTCTTTACCTTGTAGAATAGCTGGCGTACATCTGCCGGAACCGGACTCATACGGAGGCCGTTCAATGCACGGTCCAGCATATGTGTTTGAATACCTGCTTCATGGAATGGCTTCGTCCATTCACGTACGGCTTTATTTGGATTTTCTCCGAATAGTAAATTAACTTGCTCGAATCCCCCTCCGTTGGTTTCAACGCGGGCAAAACAGCCCATCTCAACAATAGCGGGGGCAACTCTGGTTAGCTGGTCTACTCTGGGAACATATTTTCCGGCAGATTGCCACATGTCTCTGAAGACCAAACTGAATTTGATTTCTCTTTTCATGATATTAATATGTATTATTTATACTTTCTCAATTTTGATAACTTTCCCCTGTCCACGGGTCACGGCGCTGATTGCCGATACGATGGCGGCTGTCTCCTGTCCGGAAAGACTGCCGATTGCGGTGGTTTGCGTTGGAGTGGCCGTTTGTACCCGAACGGCTGCCGCTACTGGTTTCTTCGCTATGATCTCTTCCGGTGCGTATTTATTCACCAAGACGATAAGTCCTTTTCCCAGATTGATAACGATCAAAAGGATAGCAAATACGGTGGTCATTCCAACTACCATTAACAAAAGTCCTGTCTCTATATTCTCCATATTCTATATTTGTGGCTAGCTTAAAAGGTTTCTACAAAGGATTGAGCAACTTTCAGCCAAATTAAAAACAATCGCAAAATTATAAAATACTGGAAAACGATCTGTTACATTTTAATTAAAAAAATGAAAATAAATAAGCGAAACGGCCTTTTCGGTGAATGATTGTCAGCTTGAAAAAACATGTACGTGTTTTCCAAAAAACATGTACGACTTTTTCCAAAAACACGTACGTGTTTTTTCCGGCGCTTGTACGGCTGAAAATTCAAATATATTACCGTAACTTTGCGGTGGAATTCTAATAATGTAAAACTATAATAATTAAGGAATAAGACCATGGGAAATTTCTTTACATCTTTATTCTCTTCTTCCAAACCGGCCGAGGCGACGGAGGATAAGGCGAAGAACGAGCAGAAGAACTTTGATATCTTGAAATACGACGGCGTACGTGCCCAGAAGATGGGAAAACTTGTTTATGCGATCAAATGCTTTACGGAGGCACTGAATATACAGGAGGATTTTGAGACGATGAGCTATCTCGTTTCCGCTTATACGATGGCGAACGATCTAGGGAAAGCCGAGGACGTGTTGAACCGGATGGTTGAGATGGAGCCGGATCATATCGCTACCCGCTTGACTCGCGTTAACTTATTGTTTATGTTGGATAAGGATGCGGAGGTCATAACCGATTGTTTGCACGTGATCGAGCTAGAGCCTTCTAATCATGTCGCTTATTTCATGATGGCAAAAGCGAAGAAAGCGACGAATGACGTATTTGGCGCTATCGCCGACCTGACGAGATCGATCTCCTTGAAGGAGGATTTCGCCGATTCTTATTTATTGCGTGCGGAGATTCTTTTAGGACTGGGACAAGCTAAAGAGGCGCTGCCCGATGTGGAGAAAGCGATCGAGATCGTGCCGGAGGAGGAAAGTTCTTATTTATTGAGAGGACGTATTCATATGGCTTTAGGGGATATCGAGGCCGCGAATTCTGATTTCCAGCAGGTCCTAGATCTAAATCCGTTTAATGAGGACGCTTGTATCTTATCTGGTCAGTTGCTGATCGAGCAAAAGAAATACGACGAGGCGATCGCTTTCTTCGACGAGGCGATCGAGATGAATCCGTCTTTTGCCAAGGCTTATAGTGAGCGTGGGCGAGCCAAGAATCTGAAAGGTGATAAGACCGGTGCGTTCGAGGACTTGAAGAAATCTTTGGAACTGAATCCAGAAAGCGAGGAGGCCCAGAAGATGAACGGACAGCATTCGAATTTCGATGATATGTATAAAGGGGGAATCTTTTGATTCCCCCTTTTTAAGTTTGCGCTAACAGTCCGCTATCTCTTCGGGAGAGAGCCCTGTGCAATTCGCTATGATCTCGATGGGAAGCCCTTGCTTTTTCAAGTTGGCGGCAATTTGACGTTTCTCTAGGTTCTGTCCTTCCGCGATACCCTCCGCTCTACCTTCCGCTTTACCCTCCGCGATGCCTTCCGCTCGTCCATCCGCATGCCCTTCTATCCATCCGGTCTCGATGACGCTCTTTTGATATCGAAGGGCTTCCATGTGGGCGTAGTATTGGCCCTTCTCGGAAGGGCTGAGTTTATCGATCCGTAACTTCTCCCGTGCTTCTGGCAATCCTTTGGCGGTGGCATGTTCATCTATTTCTCCTGTTTTTAGGAAATAGATCCATTCGTCGAGGGGTGTTTTCGCCAGTTCGTCAAACTCGTTGACACGTAATACGTAATATTCAGGAAAAAGATCGCCAGCTTCTTGTTTGACGAATTGTTCCCGTTGGCGGGTGGATAGTTTCAATATATCGTCAAAATGAATACCTTTGAATTGGGTCTTCCCGTGATATACGTAATCTTTTCCCTGCCCAAGATCGAAATAGATAATGTTTACGGAGTAGATTTTCTTGATAGTACCGTATTTCTCTCCCTCATGAATATACTCGGTGACTGCCTTGGATGTGCCATATAGCATACGGTGAAAATAATCTAGCTCCCGGTTGTTTTGTACCTCGATGATTACCAGCTCGCCTTTACTGTTTTCTGCCAATACGTCTACGCGGTTGAACTTGTCCTCGCTATCCTCTTTGTTACCTTCGCTTTCTAGGATGCGGACAATAATCACGTTTTCCCCGAGAAGGGTGGATAAAAGACCTTCGAGGACTACAAAATTGGACTTTTGGCGAAGTAAACGTTTGATCGCCCAATCGAAACGTACTAACGATGATTTATTTTTCATAGTTATCTTGTTTATTTGTTTATACTTCCACAAAGATAATGAATTAAACGATTATCTTTGTTCCTATTCATAAAAAAGCAACCATGACCTATAATGTTTCTCTGGCAGCATGGGTATCTCTATCGAAATGATAGGATTCTCTATCGTTTATTTCAACAAACCTTAAATTGCTAGTTTTACCCCTTAAAGTTGAAAGTTCCGCCTATTCCATTCATTAATGTATCCATTTAATTTTGTCAGTGTAAAAAGCCTAACTTACAAATTTCCGGTATCTAGTACAGATAGGACTAATACCTTTCCTTCCATTCCAAATACTTGTCAGATTGCATATTCTATCCAATTTTATTATTTTGGTAGACATTATTTTCAGATCAGCTCAATTTGCCATTCAATAATGGAGAGGGTTGATCTTTCCTTATTTAGCCTATTTTCCTACGTAACTCACCGCCCTTAGTCCTATCTGAACTCAATCCATCTTAATGTCTTTTATCAAGAATAAGGAAGTTGAACGAATAAATATAAGAATATGGAAATAAAGACGATAATCTCAAGTATCTGCTTGTTACTGCTGGCGGTCTCGTGCTCAATGGATGATGATGCGCTGAGGGATATAGAGAAAGGACATTCGGGGAGTGCTGTGATAGAGGAGGGAGAGGTTGCCCTTTCTATGAAAGTTTCTCTTTTTTCTTTGGAGACAAAATCCTTGTCTGGTGTAGGGACATTGCCTGCTTCCATGGACGAGGCAAAGATTAATAATTGTACATTGATTTTTTTTGAGGGTGGGCAAGTCAATTCGATAATGGAAGGGCTGTTTGTAAATAGCGAGAATTATATCGTTAAAAAGAAAAACGGCACGGAAGATGACTGGGCAAAAGTAATCGTGAAAGTGAAAAAGCCTAGCCCTTACTCCGTAATGTTAATCGCTAATAGCTCTAAATCGTTTGCGGGTTGTCAATCGGAAAGTGATATAAACGATATAATACAGGATAATAAGGATGCTTTAGTTAAAGTAGGGAAAATGAATATCAATTTTGATTCCAACTTTGCCGGTTATGCGACAATTAGGGAAGCATTGGAAAAACCTTTAGAAGTTGGTCCAGTCCCTTTTTCTCAGCTAACCGCTCGTATAGAACTTGCGGAATTTAATGTTTCTGGTTTTCAAGGAGCATCTGTTCAAGAGAAGATTACTGTTACAGGAGTGGATCTGTTGAACTTGAATCCTGAGAGTTATACGACAAATGAGCAAACTCATAAAAATGCGACTTATAACTCAGAGAGTAAGACGTGTAATGTGGAGGTATATAATGGAGCATCAGAGTTTCCGTCAACTTATTCTTTTGTGGAGAATAAAAATGTATTGTCTTTTTACTCGTTCCGGAATCTGGCGGCGGCAGAAAGTGATCAAGTGAAAATGCAAGTCCGGTTTAAGGTCGGAAATAGCGAGGAAAGAACGACAAGGCAGTTTGTGATCAATAAGGAGGGTAATATTTTGCATGGTGTGAAATCCGGATATGTTTATCGCTTGGTTGTCAATATGACTATTATTGGAGATAAGGTCGAGACAGAACTACTTTGCTATACAAGAGATTGGTTGAATAATACCATATCCATTCCTATGGAAGATAATTAAGGTGTAAACGGGTAAAATAAAAATACAAGATTATGAAAATAAGGAATATATTATCAGTGCTGTTTGTCGGACTGCTTTTCACGAGCTGTAACTCGGAAGAAGAAGTCCAGCGAGGAAATGAGGACGGGCGGGATATCTCATTCTCTATGACTCTTACTTTGGGAGAAGTGACAGCGATGACGAAAGCTGGAGGGGATATCGCTGAAGGGTATACATATTCGACAGAGGATGAGGTAAAAGTGAATAATGTTGTGGTCGCTATATTTAATGAGGCGAATGGAACTGTGGGTGAGTGCTTGGAGTACAAGTCTGTAGCGTTTGACGGGGGAATTCCCAATTCTACCGTAACGATTGATGGAAAAACATTGATTGCTTATAAAATTGATAATATACAAGCAAAGACAGGTAAGGTTCGTATCGTAGCGATTGCGAATTCAACGCATTATGAGGACTTGGCTAGATTGGGAACGACTACTTATGAGAACCTGAAAGGTTTGTCGGAAACCGTTTCAGGTGGAACTTTTGATGCTTCAAATTTGGTAAAGGTCGGGGAGTTGGCTGCGTATGACCTAAATACGGCTGTGACAAGTATATCTGTTCCGATGACACAATTAGCGGCACGCATCGATATGAAGTTTACGGTAGATGAAGAGCCGGAGACTGTGTCTACAACAGATGATACAAAAGTAACCAACCAGTGGTTCTATACTGTAACTGAACTTACGGTCAAGAATATCAATCAGAAATCAGATTTAATATTGCTTGGTCGAGATAATCAATATGATGATGCTTTCTCTACGGCAAAGGATATTACATTGCAAAATGGCGTTGCGTTACCTTTTTATACCTATGAGAAGTTGAACACGACGTTAACCCCATTGTCTATATATGTAACGGGTGATTTACAAAAGATACAGGTCACGACTACCTTTAATGAGGATATGACTATTCAAAATGTAACGAAGGGAAGTATTATAGAGGAAGAGAAAGATCATTCTTATAAATATGAGGATTTTAATCCTACGACAGCGCTTGAAGGATGTACGACAAATGGTATCATACATGGTAATAGATATGAGCTTACAGGTAAAATATCCATGAAGACACAACGAATCAACTTTACGGTATCTACAACTCCGTGGGAAGGCGTGGAAAAGTTTGTCGTGGATGTGGTTATTGCGGATTTGAAGTATTTGTTCGTGAGGGAGACTAAGGTGGTGATGGCGAATATCACTGAGTATAAGATAGAGTTTGTCTCAAGTTCAGATGTAACAGTAGAGATGCCTACTAATGCTACTTATGAAGAATATTATTTGGTAAAAGGAAAGATCACGAAGAGAACAGGTACATATTATCCTAATAGCTATTATAGTAAATGGACAGACGAAAATAGGCACAAAAAAGATCAATATCCAGAAATTGTAGCAGTAGGGAAACAAGGCTATATAACCATTAAAAGCTCTTTACCCGTGAATTATTTTCCGAAAGAGTTTGTTTTTGGGATTTATAATAATGACGGATTGAAAGTGCCTGAAATTATAGTAGATCAATATCCCGCACAATATTTAGAGGGGAAAGTCTCTGAAACAGCTGGTCCAGCAGATGTTCCTGACGGAGATAGAAACCCTAATATTTTTACAATAACTGTCAAAGCTGCAGGGAATCTGATAATTGGAGATCCTAGTACTATAAAAAATGGAGTCCGGGTGACTAAAGACGACGCTTTCTCTGCGGAATTAGTATCTCCAAAATTTGTAGTAGCCTCAAGATTTGGTGCTGTAGGTACAGGTACTTATACATATTCCAAAGCGGTAGAACGTTGTAAAAAATATTGGGAGAGGTTAGAGGATGGTACCTATTATGAGGCTGGCACATGGAGGGTTCCTACTTTAGCTGAGTTAGAGTTTATGAATACAGTACAAGACGCTTCTCCTGCGGTAAACTATTTGTTTAATACAAACGGTACTTATTGGTGTGCAATGCCGTATTGGTATTATGACTTTGGGGCAAATAAACGTAATCAGTTTACTAATAATGCCTCTAGTCAAAAAGCTGACGGTATTCGTTGTGTAAGAGATTTATATTAAAGATGTTTATTAATGATTTAAATAGAGATTTTTATGATAAAGAAATTATATAGCCTGTTTTCCATTTTTCTGTTGCTCGCTTCATGTGCGACAGAGGAAATAGAACAAATAGAAATTCAACCGACAGATGGATCAATGGTCTCTCTTTCGTTCTCTGTAGATGCTCCGAATGCTCTTGAGATTACGAAAGCGACCGGGGATGTGGAGAAAGGTGTTGAGTCCTTATATCTATATACATTTAATGAGGATGGAGAGTTTATCTCTCCAGTTGTAGAAGCTGTTGTTTCTGGCAATGGATATACGGCTTCTATCTCAAAAGAGACCCGTACCATCCATTTTGTCGCCAATGATGGAACGTTAACCCCTTCCCTAGAAAGCGGAATGGCCTCGTTAGTGACAGATAAGCAAATCTTTTGGGGAAAGAGAACTTTTAGTGATATTCCTGCGAAAAATATAAGCAATAGTCTGGAAGCTGCTGGTAGTAACAATGTTGAACTACTACGAAACTGGGCTAAAATAACGCTGAATCTCTCATCGGAGGCAGCTGTGAAATTGAAAAATGTTTCTTATCTCATTTATAATGAATCACAGTTGGCATCTATCGGTTATAAAGATGCGGGAAAGTTGAATATTCCAAATCAAGATTTTTATGCGCCCCAGAATGAGCCAGATGCTAGTAAATATGCGAAGCCGGGTGAATCTGTGTATACTTTTGAACATTATAATCAAGATAAGAATGCGACTTTTGTTATTATTAAGGCGCAATTTGATGGTAGCAAGACCTATACATATTATAAGATTGATCTTGCCGTAAAGGATGAGAATGATAAGGTAACTCGTGTTTATGATGTCGTTCGTAATTATGCCTTTAATATAACGGTCAAGAGCGTTTCCAGAAAAGGAGCTACGTGGGCTGAGGTTATAGATGAAAATGTGATAGCGGATAATAATATCACGGCCTCGGCTATTATGGAAAAGTATCCGAATATAACTTATGATGGCGAGGCCTTGAATGTTACAAAGACGACATTCGTTTTTACGGGCTCTTCTAACACATTGTCGATGATTGCGACATATGCGGGAACAGGGCAGTTGAGTGTGGTTCCGGGTGAGGGAATGTCGGATGTCGTAGATGGTAACTTAAGTTATCCTTCTTGGATACCTTCTGGCAATCAGACGATAACGATTACAGCCAATATAAAGCCGGCTCCTGACTCCGGTGAGAAGATAGCGTATTTCTACGTGGTAGGAGGTAATTTGCAGCGTAAGATTAAATTGGTCTTACGTCCCCCTTATGACTTTATTAATCCGAGATTTGAAGACGTGAAGGAGGGGACGGGTACAAATGAAATTGCCGCAGGTCAGAAGCAAGATGCTTATCTGAAATTCTCGATACCGGAAGATATTGATGAATCCTTATTCCCCATTGAATATAAGATATATACTAAAAAACTGTATGCAGTAGAACCCGGTGTTCGTTTGGAAACGACCGGAGCGAGCGATTGGTACTACGTCTATACGGATCAGATATTTAGTCCTGAAGAGAAGGTTATTCAATTTAAAACAAATACAGCAAATGATGATGAAGATGATGTTATTTTAAAGGCTGATTTATTCAATCCTGTTTCTGATTTGAGTTATACTAGACCTGAAAAAGTTAAAGAGACGAAAACTTTCTATTTGCAATGTCGAAGAAATGGAAGCAATGTGGGAAGTAATGTAACGATCACTTATTCCATATCAAGTGGTGGAGGAGCAGCAATTAGAACTAATAATAGCTCTAAAATAATATTGGATAAAGTATCCGTGTATGCAGATGATGAAATAACGTTTACACACACATCTTGGGGAGGTACGTATACTGCGAAAATGTCTGTATCTGATTTGGCGAAAAGTAGTACCAGTAATTATGTATTTGTGGATATGAGATAATAATAACGGGTTCCCATCCATCATGTAAATAATGGATGCGGGGAGCGTGCAGCACACAATGGATTGAATTTGTTTTACACGTAGGCTGCACCTCCTCCCCGGCCCTTTACCTCATATAGCATTCGTGCTTCATCGATGCCATTCATTCCGTAAGGAGATGGGCGGCATCGCTTTCTTCATTTGCTGATGAAGTTAACTTGCTTTGGTCTGAGATCAAAGGTTCTTGCGTAAAAAATTGCGCAACCCTTTGTTTATTAAAAAAAAGGCTCTATCTTTGCAGCCCGAATAAGTATGCGAATAATAATAAATAATATAGAAAGATG
>ERZ791611.1011-NODE-1011-length-21351-cov-6.244271_pt1 | contig 21351 bp, 37 predicted proteins | sample MGYA00510275_ERZ791611 | MGnify/ENA primary metagenome ERZ791611 (study PRJEB30046, sample SAMN00791912) | human gut metagenome | study: EMG produced TPA metagenomics assembly of the A metagenome-wide association study of gut microbiota in type 2...
GGTCTTTCACTTCCTGCACAGATGCAGTTTCCTGCCGTTCTACCGCCTGTACAGCGTTGTCTTTCGCAGTCGCAACCGCCTGTGTGGCTTCTGTGGTTTTTTCTTCCACATGGGCATCAAATCCATTTACCTGCGTCCTTACATTGTTCTCCGCCTGTCTTGCGCTTTCTTCTGCTTTTTTTGCCTCTCTAGCACTTCCGGCAGCACTATCTTTACTGTTCTCTGCCTGTCTAGCACTTTCTTCTGCTTGTTCTTTTAACTGTCTTGCATTTGTTTCCATTTGTGTCACAGACTGTTTGTCTTCCGCTACTTTTGCGGCGTCCTGCTCCACTTCTCTTGCCAGACGCACTACTTTGCCATACGCATCCGTATACTCCGGTGTCATATTTCCCGGGATAGCCACGCACTGCCAATGTTCTGTGTTTTTACCAGCCTCCGGCGCTATCCCTGTAATTGTCTGCCCTAATTCTGCAATACAAAGATAAGAGCCTCCCTGCATAGAGACAAGGTCTAAATATTCATATTTGGCAGCGTTATCATATTCTCCTCTCGGGTTCGGAGAAACATTCCCCAAATCAGTTTCCGTATAATGATTTTCTGTCTGCATTTTTTCACCTCCTAAAAATTAAGCCGGTAAAGAAGCCGGCTTCCGACACGGACAAAGCGCACCTTGTCAATTTCTTCGTCAGAGTACATTTTCAAACGTCCGTTTACAACTTTAAAAGCTGCAAAATAAACGTTTCCGGTATCTCCCTTTAACTCTGCTTCTTTATCTTTTACATAAGTGTCAATTTCATTTTTAGCATCTTCTACTTGTCCCGGAATTTCTTTTACCGTCTTTTTCGCTTCCTCTGCATAATACTTCGCATTATCCTCGGCTCTTTCCGGTAAATCTTCCCTTCCGTGTGCGTAGCCCTCCGCCTGTTTCTGGTGCTCTGCTGTTTTTTCCACTGCTCCATTTACAAGCTCTACAACCTCATGGAAAATGTTTGGATTATCGTTCCATCCACAGATTTTCGGTCTTGCTTTTACATGGATTGCAATCTTCTTTTCTGTCTGCCCCGCTTCTTTTCCTGCCAGATAAAGAAAGGCGTAGATAATGTAATTTTGTACAGTGCCTTCGTTTTCCAGCATGCAGTCCGGTATAATTACATCTGTTTTCCCTTCCTGTGTAGTTCCTATACGTACTAGAGACTCTCCACACGTTTCCTGTAAAGAAAAATGCACTTCTACAACCGGCGGAAGCTGTAAGCCTTCTATCCGGAGTATCTGCCCATAATCCCACTGCCATACCCCGTAGACGCTTGTAAAGCTATCATTGTCAAAGGTAGCTGTTGCAATATTCATGTTTCCTCCTGTTCCGCTAAAATCTTAGCTACTTCCTGTTTTAAAGACTCCTGAATTTCTCCCAGTCTTAAATGTCCCATTTTAATCCGCATTGCCAAAAATCTTGCCATAATTTACACCTCCTGTTTTAAAATTACTTCCTGTAAAGCTGTTTCTGTTACATCTGCACGTTTAGACAGCGCTTCAATCTGTTTTTCTGTTTCTGTTTTTTCTCTTAAAGAAATAGTTGCCAGCACTTTTCCCTCTGTCTGGTCTACGCTTGTAAAAAGCGGACCGGTAAGTTTTAAATCTGTATAAGTACCTATTACCTGTTCTTCCTGTTTAAACTGCACACTATCCAAGTTTCCAGCTTTCGTAAGCGCCTGCGCTGCTGTTCCAATGGCATTAAAATCATTTACTGCAAGGGTGGCACTGCCAATGCTTGCCCCTGCTAAAATTTCCAGCTCTGTCTTATCTTTTACTACAATTTTCTGTATAATTTTCTCCTTTTCCTAATTAAGTTAATTTAACAATCTGTAAATATCCGCCACCTTCACAAATAGTTTGAATATCCTCAGAACTCTTTGCAATTTGGGCGGAAATCCAATCGCCTATGCTCATCGTCAGGAGGACACAGCACTGTATCGTAGTATATCCATTTGCAACAGTTATCATGGAATGTGCTTCTGCTCCATTTTTTAAAATCTTCATCCACATATTGTCATAATTGCTTGCCTTAACCGTAATTGAAGCTGTAATAAAATATACACCACCTTCTTTTACAGTAATTTTGCTATTTCCAGAAGATGCAGAAAAATAATCATCTGAAAAGCTCCTTGTATTTCCAATATCCTGATATTCTGTTGTCAGGTTCCAGTTTCCTTTGTATTCTCCTGTATAAGCAGTTGCTCCGGTTCTGTTAAAATGGTTCTGCACTCTATTTTCAATGGCAGATAATCTGTCTCCAATTATTTTTCCCATAATTGCATCCAGTGCATAGCCTTCTTCTGCGGCTGTAAGGGTTTTCACCGGATTTGCAAAGGAATGTTTCTTAAATTCCTTAACCTCCACCAGCATATCAATTCCTTCTATTGCTGTTCCGTTTAAACGTACCCTGCAAAACGGCTTTTCGGAATAGATTGTTCCGGTACGGATATCCACATCATTTACAGCTGGGTCTTTCGGCGCTGTGCTGCTGGGAGTACCGGGCAGCACTTTAAGCGCTACGCTTTCCACACCGCTTTCATTCTCTTTTTTATATTCTACAACAACAATGTCATGTCGCTTCATGCCCTGCGTCCCGGAGGTTAAGTTTACAGTTTCATTTTTTCCGTAGCCAATATAAACTTCTCTTCCATCAAATACCGCTACCCCGTCTTTTACAGTAATCCGGTTTGCTGTCTGGATTTCTACCGCCATCTTGCTTCCTACCGGAAGAATAGCAGCATTTCCAAAAATCCCACGGTTAAAATCTGCTATCTGCTCCGCTGTAACATGATTTTTACCCTGAAACCCTGTAACTAATTCCATTTAATCCTCTCCTTTCACTTTATATTCCACGGAGATGTCCCCGTCCTTCATCCTTACAATCTTGCCTGTAATCGGTTTCTGCAAGTAAAATCCAGTATCGTAATCCCTGCCTGCAATGGTATCTCCTATCTGTGCTTCTAAATCCTGTACATCCATTTCCATTTTCCGGTAGTCCATCAGCTCTTTTAAGCGTTCTTTTCCACCTTTAATAAGTTCCTCTACACTTTCTATATTGTTGTAGTCGTAGACGGCTGTACGCTCTTTTAAACCTGTGTAATAAGGCTTATCCTGTGCGACACTGCCGTCTTCCTGCACGTAAAGGTGTACTACCTGCCTGTCTTTTAATTCGCCTTTTCCGAGACAGATTAGGTGGTTAATCCCACGTTTATAATCCTTAAAATGCACAGCCACCTGTGAGTCCTGGGAATACTCAATTTCTGCAGATAAGTTGCTTTTAGGCACAGCGGAAAGGACAACAAAAAAAGGCTCGTTTGAACCTCCTTGCTTAATCTCTATATTCAATCTTGCGCCCTTTGTATCCAGAAGCCTTGTAAAGCCTGTAAGCGCATCCGTGTAGCGGTCAAAGTTGCCATTTAAAATAATACCGCTAGGCAACTCCGGGATAACAAACATTCCATCAAAAGCGTTTCCTAATACCTGTCTTAAAATATCGTGTGCATCTCCATTTACTTTCAAATAATCCTGCCCCTCAGGAGGACATACAATAAACTGTTTCAGAAATCCACGGAAGGTATTTCCTTTCCATGTTTCCTCTACACCACTCGTCCAACTGTCTTTTTCTTCCAGTAATACACCATATTCTGTTCCGGGACAGATAAGGTACATTCCATAATTCAGATATCTTTTTTCTGCTATAATTTCCGCATCGTTCGTATCTCCGATATCCAAATCCACAGACACACTTTCCAGTAGTGAGCCTAATTCCATTTTTTCTGCATCACACACTATAAACTGCATTTTGGTTCGCTCCTTTCATCAAATAGTGTAATGTCTATCCCAAATCCTCCTGACCATTGAAATACATTTAATCCCGGTGGAATTTTTTGAAAAACAGAATAATCTTTCTGTCTTGCATTGTAACAATCTACTACTTCTCCCAGTCTTCCAATCTTCTTAACAGTACCCTTTTTACTGTCTATTACAAGACGTTCGCCCTCGTATACGGTAGTTTCCACCCGGTAAGGATGCCCGGCTATACTCACCTGCGGGCTCTCTACAAATCCGTAGATTGTCATAATAAAGTTCGAGTCTGTAAAAGATTGATTTCCCAGTATTTTTTCTCCTCGGACCGGGGCAAAATCGAAGGGAAATTCCAGGAACATGATGCCTGTTTCTAAGTCCGTGTATTTTACTGCTTCTGGTGGTTCTGCAAGGTACTGGTATGTGGTTTCTTTAATCCAGAAAGGATAATCTGTAATTAAGGTATATTCATAAGAGCGTATCACTCCATTACCCCTCTTACTTTTCTTACAGGATTTAATAAAACAGCGCATATAATAGTCGTTAATATAGATTTTCCCTGCAACATCATTATAGATATCTTTTTCAAAGACTGCATTTAACTTGTTACACAATTCTTGTGTAGTTTCTTTAGAGCTGCTTATAATATCTATATTTAATTTTCTTTCTGTAATTTCTTTTACAAATCCAGCAATCTTTCCATTGCTTTCTATTTCCACATTGTCGTAATCCGTTAAATCCGACACAAGGACCTTGTATGGCTCTTTATTTAAAATAACTTCCACTCCTTCGCTATTCACATATCTTATTATCATGCCAATACAATCCCTCCATCCCTTAAGCCTCTTCTTAATTCTCTATTATTCAGAGTAATCGGCTTTTTATTTGCTTTATTTAAAGCTCTAAGCATAGCGGACTCTACTTTTTCATAATTCGTAGTTTCCCCGGTATAATTATTTGTTACGCTTTTTACAATTTGACTTGCAGTAGGTGCACTACCTTTTCTAAAGATATTGTCTGCTTCGGCTTGTAGCTTACCTATTGTGGTTTCAAGTCCTTTCTGCATATCGGCGTCAGGAATATTCTTTTCAAATCCTATCCCCATACCAAGAGCCATCATTTTTCCGACTTCATCACGCATAACTCTTGAAGGAGAATGGATACCAAGAGCTTTTTTAATACCTCCAAGTACAGAATTAGCAAATCCCATAACTTTGTCTGTAATCCAACCAACCATACTGGAAATTCCATTCCAAAGTCCAGTCACAATATCTTTTCCTATACTCACTACTTTTCCTGGTATAGATTTAATTGCGCTTAATACAGCATTTCCTACGGCAATAGCGGCATTTTTAGCGGTACCTATCATAGAACGAATTGCATTGCCAAAACCACTTATAGCAGTTTTACCGATATTAGAAAGTGTGGACGGAAGATTTACTATTGCATTTTTCACTGCGTCATAAACACTTTTTCCTGCGTTTTTAACAGCGCCAATCATGCTGCTTATTCCGTTCTTAAAAAACGTGATAATGTTCTTACCCAACGATAACCAGTTAAATGCCATAATAACATCTACAATAGCACTCACAATCTTAGGCGCATTGGCAATTAAATCAGGAATTGCACTTATAATACCTTTGATAAGTTCCCATAACAATTCAAAACCTTTTGCTAAAATCGTAGGAAAATTGTCATTTATTACATTTGCAAAAGTAGAAATAATTGTCGGCACTTTTGCAATCAGAATAGGAATAGCTTGTACAATGCCTTCGACCAATTTACCAAGTAAATCGAAGCCTTTTTGTATTAATATCGGTGCAGCTTCTGCAATCTTGCCCCCTATCCCCTGTATAAAATCCAAAACTTTAGGCAATGCTGTGGGGATAGCGGAAACAAAGCCAGATATTACATTGTCTAGGAGTTCATATCCTTTCTGTACTAAAATCGGAATATTAGAAACAATCGCATCTGCTGTAAATTGTATTAAATTTAAAGCTACAGGAAGAATACTCGGAAATGAGTCGGTCATCCCAGAAATTAAGGACATTATTATGTTTTTTCCAGACTCTACCATCTGTTTTACATTGTCCTCAGAAAACGCCTGTACAATATTATCCTGTACTAACTGCTTCACTTCAGGAAGTGTTTCCAAGAGTCTAGGGACTATTTCAGATAATCCTTTTATAACATTTTTGCCCGCCGTAACCATTGTTTCAGCAAGCTCTTTTGGAGAACCTGTTCCATTTAAGAAATTATCGAAAGCCCCTTTCATGGAAGAAATAGAACCGGATATCGTTTCAGAAGCTTCTTTTGATGTAGTTCCGGCAATACCCATGTGCTTTTGCATTACACTAATTGCGTTTACGATATTTCCGAAAGATAGACTACTTCCATCCACAGAAACACCCAATTCCTTTTGTACATCCGTCATTTTTGATGCATCCTGAACTAAGCGCTGCATTTCTTCTTTTGTTCCACCATACCCAAGTTTTAAGTTATCGAGCATAGTGTAATTCTGTTTTGCAAACCCCTGATATGCGTTCTGGATAAGCCCCATAGATGTTCCCATCTTATTTGCATTATCAGACATATCTATAATTGCTCTGTCTGCGTAGTCAGCAGCCTTTTTGGTGTCACCGCCAAGAGATTGCAATAATGAAGCCGAGAAACTTGTAACAGTTTCCATGTAAGCGTTTGCAGAAAGACCAGCCGTTTTGTAAGCCTTTTTCGCATTATCAACCACGCTCTGAGAACTGTCTTTGAATAGCGTTTCTACACCGCCTATATTCTGCTCTAGGCTTGCGTAGGAGTCTAAGGCTTTTTTAGTCATCACTCCAAATGCTGTAGCTACTCCTGCAACTGCTCCGCCAACCACGGTAAGCCCCGTCTTTGCAACACCTCCAAGTTTTTTTACTCCAGCACTAAAACCTTTCTCCAAAATTTCTGTATTAAATTTTAACGTACCGTCATAACCCATCCTATCCCTCCTTTCTTCTTTTTTTTTTATTACTGCGCAAACATATCTCCAATTTCATAGTCCGTTAGTTCTGCATCTGGAAGCTGGATAATACTCTGTATTTTTCGTATTCTTTTTCGCTCTTCTTTGTCCTGTATTGATCCAGTATCAATAGAGCGATACATCATTCTTTGTTTAATCTCCGCTTTTTCAGAAAGACCATCAAATAACGCTTTAAATTTCCACCAATGCAGATATTTAATTTCGCATAAATCAATTTGATATTCTCTTAAAAAATCAGATAAAATGTATGGAAAATCTATCGAGTAAGAAAAAAGTGGCTTACCCTTTACAGGTTCACCACTCTCATTATCTTCCTTGCTATTTTCGCTTTTTATTCGGATAAATAAGCATAATTCTTCTATTGCTTCTTCTAAATCAGGGACATCATCTATAAAATACTGCTTTAGTGCATAAAGTTTATCTATTTCTGATAATTCATTATCTTTTAGCATATCAAGCAATTTTATGTATTCCCGAAAATCTGTAACAATACGGATTTTTTTTCCAGTTACTTCTATGCTGTCTGGAAACTTCTCGTAGAACAAATTCATAAAATCACTTCTTTACTTTGTACTTCGCAAATCGACTGCTGCGTTTTTTGTTTATTTCATTTACCTGCTTCTGACAGTAAGAAATAAAAGAATCATAGCACTCTTCGCAAATCCCTGTATTCATTTTCCCTCCAAAAAGTTTCTGTGCTGTTCCTTCTCCAAACAATTCATCAAACAATTCCCAAAACATTTTACAATAAGATTTTGAAATATCTGACAATTTACCTGTTTTAACAAGTTTTTTTTCCTTTTCCTCCAAATGCTGAAAGGCATTCTCATAACGTTCCTGAAACCCAACATCTTCCATGTCAATTTCCAGTTCTACATCATTCCATTTCCACAGACTCATTATTTATTACCTCACTTTCTCACCCTGCGTCATAAGCTCCCGTTGCAAATGTTGCTTTTTTGAAATCTGTTCCAGAAAAAGTCACATTACCAATTTCGATTTCAGAAACAGCTTTTAATGTTCCGTTGTAAATCAATGCATCGTTTCCATCTCCGTCTGAGTCTGGAATTACTGCATAAGTACGTTTTGTTGCATGATATTTTTCACCAGCGGAAGATTTTTTAAATAAATCCACCACTACAACATCAACATGAGTGCTATTTCCAGTCAGTTCTCCATCATGAATTTTTGCGATTTTCTCATGTACCGGATTATTGGAATATCGGTCAAAAGAATATTCGATAGATGGAGCATACCCAACAACATCAGAAGTCTCTGTATCCATATCTACATACTGTCTGGAATACTCCTTCGGGTTCTTTGAGTTTGTCATAGAAGTAAACCCTGTCATTCTCTCAAAAGACGCTGGTCCTTCTGAAGCAGCCGTATCCATGTAAGCAACTCTCTGAGAGCGTTTTACTAAAACTTCTTTTGCTTCTGCCATAATTTAAACCTCCTGTCTATAAATCAAGCGGCACTCTATACGGTATCTGGCTTTTTTTTCGTCCACATCATATAGATAGCCGCTGTTTAATGTTTCTACTTTAATCGGGATTTTTTTCTCTCCCAATTCTGGCAGTATTCCTGCCATATCTTGTGTTTCTAACCATTCTTCAAAAGACTGGTAAAATCCGCTGTTTTCAATGTTAATTCTTGCGTCCTGGTCATATTCTTCGCGACTGGTAAAAGCAAATTGAAACTGCTTTTTCGCCCCGCCGTCTGTGTATTTCTGTATAATCGGGTCGCAAGGAAGTGGGTCTATAGAATATTCCATTCCAGACCCTAAGTAATCCACATTCACCCTCCAGTCAGAAAGAAAAGGACAAGTAAGAATATAATCCCGGATGCTATTAATGAGATTTGACATACTGTGCAGCTCCTTTCAAAATCGAGTCTTTATGCCGGTTCTTCATCCGTTCAAACCAATATGATTTTTCTTTGTGCTCGTAATACTGTTTCCTTGCATAAGGCGCTATCTGGTTTATCTCCCCACTACCTATCACAGTTCCGAGTGTAGCCGATTTAATCAGTACACCTGTCCGTCTAGGAGTTTCAGGAGCCATTCGTCTTATGCACTCAGAGTCTACAAATTCTTGTGCGTTAGCAAATCCCTTTTCTTTATCCGGCTTAAACTCAGGGTTCCATTCTAACCTCGCTGTAGTTCTTCCGCCTTGCGAGGCTTGTGTATATATTACCCCTCTAGGTGTTTCAATCTTGAATTGCTTCTTACCTTTTGCCATTACACGCCAACCACCTTTATATGGGGATTATCTCCAAAAGCATTGTAATTCACAGATGTTACACGCACTTTCTCTACATTTTCCAAGTCTTTTACTGTTTCCATTTTTATATTGCAATTTCCTCTTACAATATAATCATCTTTCTTAATAACAGCGTCTGTACCCGGTATTCGAATTGTGTAAACATCTGCGTTAATCCTTCCTTCTGCCGTAAGTGTGGATTTTTCTTCTTTAAACCACCACACTTTAGGAATGTATATTTTCTTCCACTCATCACGTTTGAGAGCCTTACTATAATTTCTATTATAGATTGTAACACCTGTATTTGTAAGCATATTACACCCCCAAGTACAGCAAACCTGTATTTTCCAAACACACCTTCGCAATGCGGAATAATTTCTTTTCAAGGATAGTATTCTTGCCTTCTCCATCTGCTCTTTCTGTAACATAAGAGACGGAATATCCGTCAATATTTTCTGACTTCTTTTCCGTCCCATTATCTTTAAACATAAGCAGATAGATAGCTTCGCACATTTCGCAAAGGCAATTCAGTATCTTGTCAGCATTTTCAGTGTCGTCTTTCGCTCGTCCAAAAGTAAAGTGTTCCAAGTATGTATTAGCAAGCCCGGAAACTCTTTTAAATTTCTCTATTGGAATTTCCGTACCACCGAACTGTGACATATAATACTCATACCTTACTTCCATAAGTTACTCCTTATTCTGCCACTGTGTGCACGTAGATACCATCTTTCTTGTTGTCGTATGCTTCTACGATACCAACAGTTCTGTATCCGAATTTCCAAGCATCTGCGTCCTGATTTGCTTCTGGAGTAATAATTTTTGTAACTGTATGCTTCTGGTACTGGATAGCAGACTGTTTGTCTACAATCATAAAGTTAATTGCTTTGCCTGCTGCATTTTTCTCAAATCCACCTTCGCCATTGGCATTCAGGTCAATTTTGGAATAAAATCTTCCCTCCGGCACTTTGACGATACCGGCAAAACCTTCGATTGCTTTTTTAGATGCTGTTGTGTCCAAATCCTCAATCATTCCAAGTACTGTCGGATTGATAAACAGATAGCAAGTTGCAAGATTCGCTTCTGCATTTTCAATCTTACTTCTTGCTGTTCTAAGAGCTGCTAAAGCTGTTTTTCCTGTATCAAGAGCTGCTGCCACTGTTGTTACACCAGAAACAGATGCATATCCCGCAAGTCTGTAAGCATCCAACTCAGGTACTACCTTTGTGCGAAGAAATTCCCCAGACAATCGTCCGAATGCCACACCTGCAGTTTCGATATCATCCATGGCGTCAATAGCAAACATACGACCACGGTCATATCCGCATTTTTTTGTTTCGTAATCGAGAGTGACATCGCCGGCAACATAACCTGTCTGCTTATTGTAGTTTGCAAGTCCCTGCATAGTCATTTTAGGGATTAAAATTTCATTTGCATTTGCCCCTTCTCTTACAAGCTCATTTGCTCCATCCAGAACTGCTGTAAGAGAAGACAGTTTATAAACTTCATCAAGCATAGTAGAATATGCTTTTCTCAATGTAATTGTATTCGCCATATCTTTTTACCTCGTTCTTTTAAAAATTATTTATTATTTGCTGCCGGAAGCCCCATAGCTACCCTGATTGCAGACATATTATCTCCGCCCGTATCAGCACTGCTACCAGTTGCTCCTACCGGGTTTTTAAATGGTTCATCAGAACCAAATAAATAAGCATCAGACTCCTTTACGGTTTCCAATGCTTTCTTAATATCCTCAGACTGGTTTTTTGATGCTTTCAGGGCATCCATATCAAGCATGGCCATAACTGCTTTCTCATTTCTTCCGCCGGCTGTCTTGATAGCTTCTTTGATTGTATCAGAGAAGATTCGGTCTGCTTCTTTGGCAGCATATTCCGCATCTTTGTCTTTTAACTGCTGTGTGAGTTTATCAATCTCTCCCTGCATAGCTGTTGGGTCTACGTCCTTGAATTTCTCCAAAGACTCTGTTGCTGTTGCAAGCTGGTCTTTGAAATTATCACGTTCTCCCTCTGCTTTGGTAGTCTTTGCCTTTTCAGCAGCAATATCTTTCCCATTCTCAGCCATAATCTTGTCAATAACATCCTGTTCCAATCCAAGCCCTTTTAAAAATTCTGTTTTCATGTTGTTTCTCCTTTCGTATTAGGTTATTTAAGGCGTGTAACCATCCGCCACGAATTGACTATTTAAGGTCTAATCAACCGACCAAACTGCATAAAAATAAGACGCTTCACCCTGCGTCTCAATGGGAGATAATTGGATCACCGCCTTTCTACAAATAACCGCTTACCATCAAAGCAAACCACATCACCGATTTTGGCTGTCTGGTCATTCACTCTCACCCCTTTCAACACTTCTGCTCCGTCACGGATGCCGTACAGAAATTTTACTGTTTTATAGTTTATGCGGTCTGCCAGCCAGTTAGGTGCTAACATATCCGCATCTTTGGTTATTTTATATTTTTTCATTCTTCATAAATCACATCCAACCCATAAGCAACCGCTGCATCATGTTCAATCTTGCATCCCCTTGCATTCTCCCAACCTTTGCAAAAATATGCTGCATGGCATAAACTCATATTTTCCAGAGATTTCGCAAGGAAACATAACGGAATTTGCACAACCCCACGTTCTTTCATACTTTCATTGCTATACCACTCGTCCGTAAACAAAGTATTTACAATTTCATACCCTTTTTCTTGCAACACCTTAATTGCCTTTTCTCTGGTTGCGATAATCTCCTCATCTGTTTTTCCTACCATTGGCTGAGATAACATTGCTTTCATCATAGTTTTTTTACCTTTCCTTTCTTATTTTCTTATTCTAGGTGCAATTCTTCCACGCATATCATAGTAGATACGTTCTCTTTCTTGTTTTAAGCCCATTCTTCCACAAAATCTTGCATATTCTCCAAGTTGCCCCTGATATTTAATTCTAGCAATCATTACATCCTCTGGACTTGCACCGCCTTGTTTCAGTAGCACTACCTTTTCTCTCTGTGCCCTCATAGCAGTTTCCATTTTTCTCTGCTGCTGTTTGGCTTCGTATAAGGTGTATTCCTTGCCGTTAAAGGTCTTAGGTAAGCTTTCCTTGCGGTTTTGCTCTATGAGCCATTTATCTGACCAATTACGCTCTGAAATACCTTTTACGAAGGGATAATACTCATGGTAACAGTTCCAGCCAAGTAGCCCGGGACCAGTACCAAGTCCGCATACAGTAACCAACTCTTTCTTGCTCCAAACCTTACCTTGCCAAACCGCATGAGAAGGGCGTGCCCCAGAATGCCATGCAACCTCGAAATATTCCGTTCCAAGCTTTTCTGCATTCATATCGGATATTTTCCCGGTAAGTTGCGAAATACCTGTCATGACCGCCCTTCTGGCAGCCACATCTACTCGATTATGCCATCCAGATGCGTAGTCTATAGTACGGAGTCCGCTATTTGTAAGCTGGGTAACTACTTTGCGTATCATTGTGTTGTAATCAAATGTGCCATACACCACCCCCATGATTGCCTTATCCAAATAATTTTGATAAATATCTGCAAGTGGCGTCATTACAAGCTTTCCGTTCCCATAATCCACATAAAATCCCATAGACTGTGTAATATTCCTAAGTTCATCATTGCTTTGCTGGATAAGTCCTTCTGTAAGCTGCTGCAATTCCTTATTTTCTTCGTAGGGAATGAATTCAGCGTTTACTTGCTCGTATATGTCTTTGTTCCGGACATATTCCCAATCAATTACCTTGTCGTATAGTTCAAATACTTCTGGATAAGACAGATTCAGGGTTCTCTTTATCATTTTTTCAATGTCTTCTGAAGAATACCCGATAATCTTAAGCCTGTTAATCTGCCAGTCTGCTGTGCTTGTAATCTTACCGGCTTTTTTAATCCGCCGCACAATGTCTTCCAGAATCATCTGCTCCAAATCAAGGTAATGCTTCTCAATTTGGCTGGATAATTGCTTTTTGTAGCCCTCTCTCAATCAACCCACCTACTCCATAATTTGGTTTTGCTCCGGCAGCATCTTCTTTGCCGTTTCCTCATCCTCATTATACCACTTCATCCGATATTCTAAATGTGACATAACTCCCATGCTCACATCCTGTCTGTCCTGCTGCCGTTCTGTTTCCTCATCGGTCAGAATGGAATCATTGAACTTACAAGAGAATTCATAGCCGGAATTTAACATGCTGTTGTAGAATGCAAGCCCGGCAACAAAGTCCTCCAGACAATCATACAGGTTGTTCTGGATTGCTGTTACTCTGTTGTATTTCCTGTTCTTAGATGCCTTGATTTCCGTAGCTGTTTTTGCCACTTCCTGTGCATTCGATAAATCCCCGTAAGCAAGCCCTACAGAAAATTCAATTTCTCGCTTATACTCTTCTAATCCACGCTTAAATGATTCATCTCGCATCTCTGGGGAATATTCTTTTAAAAGTTCCTGGTCTTTTCCAGCTTCTAAATTCATTCCCCTGTACAAGCGTTTGTTTAGTTTCGACATTCCAAATCTTCCAGTAGATTTATCTTGCTTTAATGCTCTATTATCTACGTGTATAGCACGCTCGCCAGACTCATATTCCCAGTCAAGACGCGCCCCTTGAATATCAGCTTTTTTAATCATATCCGTTGCAGAGTCAAAAATTGATACTCCACAAGCAGAACCATCTATTTTATTTTTAATCGGATTTCGATAAAACCCGAAATCCATCCGGTTCATGCCAGGATAGGTAATTGGTCCCGGCTCGATACTTTCCCACTCTTCCACTGCTTCTAAGCTACAAGGAAGACCGATATCGTTTTCTGTCTGAGAATGGAAACACTTGTTTTCGATAGTCAGATTTCCATTTACAAAATAGTGTCTTTCAATTCTTGTGAAATAATCTGCGTCTCCAACTTTTTTCACGGTCAAGAATGCGATATCATTCGGCTTTCCGTCATCTCCGAAACTGATAGGAATAATCTTATCCGCAGAAACAAATTCAGTAGCAGTTCCGCCAAGTGGTTTTAACACAAAAGAACCAAGCGCAAGTCCTTCCTGAAGGTTTTCATTTAAACTTGCAATATTTTTCTGGTATATCTTATCCAACCGCTCATTACTCACACTTGTTTCCATTTCTACCAGTGCGCAGTCTGCAAATTCTCTGCAAATACCTTCCTCTATGCCAAGGGAAGTAATGTAATCCGTAATCCAATCCGCTTCCCCGTTCAGCATTCTTTTCCAGTTATTTATTGCATCAATCATTTTGTCAGACAGTGCAATATCTTTCCCTATAACCTGTTTTAATGTCATATATCCAAACATTTTCACTATCCCTTTCCAAAATCTTCTAATTCCACTAAACATCCTCCACCTCTTCGATTAGATATTTCATATCGCGTTCAATCGTGTACTCAAATGCGTCCAGGCTATCAATATCTGTACTGCCATCATCCAAGCGTTCATCTTTTCCAACAACCTCTTTATTCCAGACCGCATCCGAAAAGGCATTCTGTAGTGACTCACAGTCTTTTGTAATAAAAAACCGCCCAGCCCCCATGAGCTTGACGGTACATCTAATCCTGTCGTTAATTGCTTTCTTTTTGGCTGGTTTAACAGAAATCCAAGGAAATTCGTTCTCTACAGCATTTCGAATGGAGTTACCTAATACAGTTTCCGCATTATCCCAAAACACTGACTCTACATTGCAATACTCTATATAGTTTCCATGCTTCACGCAAATTGCATAGTCGTTTATTGTTTCCTGCACAAATTCGCAAAACAGTTTATTCAGTCTATTGCTATCTATATCTTCATTTTCATCTTTCGCTATAATTCTGCGGGATTTTAATGCAATTACATCTTTGTAATTATCTGTATACCCTCTCGCAATAAATGAATGTCCTGACTGATTTCCACCGAAGTCTAAACCGATTTCGACAGATACAATATCTTCTTTTCGGAACTGTTTACACTCTGAATCAGAATGGAAGGCATCTACAATTTCACACTGAAATACTTCTGGATTATCCGCAAACTTTTTATAGATTGCTCCATCTGCACGTTTCCATAAGCCTAATATAAGACGGTCATAATAAATCGTGCCCTCATATTCCTTACAAAGCTGCTTTACATATTCTTCTGGCAGGAATGGGTTATCAAAAATGGTATAGTGCTGCAGGTAAATATCTAACTCCTTATTGTCAATGAATTCTTTCAGCCAGTGTGTCGGATGCTCCGGGTTGCAAGCTCCATCAAAACACGAATACGACTTATCGAGACGAGATTTCAACATCTGGAAAACTTCCTTGTTCCACTTCGCTATTTCGTCCCCGTAACAATATTTAATTGATGAACCCTGTATCTTAGCTACCTGACTGACTTTTTCAGCACCGAGGCAATAAACCTCTTCTCCGAACAAATAAGCTGTATTTCGGTTATTTATCGTTCCTACACGCTTATCTGTGTAAATCTCCCGAAGTGGTTGCAATACATTTCGTTCAATCGTGTCCCTTGATACTCCTAAGATAACAGCAAGTCCCGGTTTCCCAAGTCTCTCGATAATTCTAAGCGGGATAACAGCAGCAGTATCTACAAAGGATTTCCCGGAACGAACCGCACCGGATTTAATATTCCATCTGTGAGTAGCTTTTTCTGTATATTCAATTTGCTTGTCACTTAGCTTTACCATGTTGCTTCATCCCCTCAACAAACTGTTTCACCATATCATTGTCCTCTGCCGTGTTATCTAACCTCTCTTGCTTGTCTCTCCAATCTTTCGGCTTTCTATTCTTCAGCCAGAATATTTGCGCTGTCGTATCTGGAACTACTTGCTTCTTTGTAATTGTTCTCTCTGACAGCTCTCCAAATTCGTACTTTTCCTTTATTTCTTCATATTCATATCCCAGTGCTCTTTTTAACAGTGCATTTTCCACTTGCCTGTCTACAATCTCTTTCCCTTTTTTTAAGGAGTCCAGAATGTCCGGGTATTTATCTTTCCAAGAGTTTAATGTGCTCCTAGATACTCCCATATTACCTGCAATCTGTTCATCTGTAAGTCCATCCCTCGCCCAGCCTTCTATCAGCAATAGCCCTTCCTGCTCAAGCCATTTTTCATACTTAGCCATTTCCATCGCTCCAATTTTCAAAGCATTTTTGATAGAAATTATATAATTCCTCATCTTTTTCAAAGCTGAACTGTTCTATCTTCGGATTCGTGTTAAGATTGCTGGATGTTTCTAGGACATATTTCCCTTTATCTGTATCGAATAGTATAATTTTTGAATGATTGTTTACTGTGCAATATCGGAAACCGTTATCATTGCACACTTTTTCAAAATTTTCATAATATCCGTACTTTTTAATTGCTTCGCTATCGTTTTTCATTAGTGTTCCAACAGCAAAGCAACAGTTTTTTATAATTCCTTTTTTATGTAGTGCATCTATAACCTGTAATTCTTTCTTGCCTATTCGAAAAGAGGAAGCATACAGGTTATTGATTTTGGTCATCTCTGCAACTAACATAATGAAACTTATTGTAGAAAATCCACCGTCTGAAATAAATTTATACACGCAATCTTCCGGCAACTCTGGCATAAGTTCTTTTAATTCCATTTTTGCTCTTATGATATTAAACTTTTTCCGTTTTTGTTTTAATCTCATACCTTCTCTCCTTTCTTTTTATTAAAAAAGCACCTGTTTCCAGATGCTTAGTTGTTACCACATATCAATATCTTCATGATCTTCCCCGTCGTAATGATTGTAATAGTGATATCCGTCTTCTATACGCCTTCCGCATTTTACACAGACATCCCAATATCCCCAGTCGTCCTCATATCCTGATGTAATACATGGGCGACCTTTGCATTTGCAATATTTTTCTTTTTCATTATCCATTTTTATCCTCCGAATACTCTTTTTGTTTATTATACAGCAAAACACCCTGTATTTCTACAGAGTGTTTTTAAAGAGTATATCGCAAGGGAGAAGACGGTCTTCGCAAGTCTCTCTATAAGAGCCACCTTGCTGCCGCTATAATATTTCAAAATAAGGAAGATTGTTCTTTGGCTTTTCTTATTTTTGCCAATATCATAATATCACGGATAGTCGGTCAATTTGTACTCCAATTTCATTTTATTTAAAATCGAAAAGAATTTTCTTCTTGTTCCGTAAAAATCATTTTTACACATCGGTATTTTCCCTTGCTCGTTATCATACTCTATAAATTCATACGATAGCCCCAGTGTTACAGACTTTACTATGTATCTCCATATCTCAGGATTTGTTCTTATAGCAGCTTCCTCTATCATGGCACAATCTTTCATGTAGATTACATTATCCATGGCCTGTCTTTCTGTCTGGCTCCCTGTGTTATGTGCTTTTGGTTGTCCGTCATATTGTGCAGCCGAAATCCCGTACTTGATTTTGCTTTTCTTTTCTTCGTATTGCAGGCAAAAGGCTTTCAATTCTGCATATCTGTTCTTTGATATCCCGTAGTCCTCCCATGTCATATCACGTAGTCTTTTCTGCAATGGACTCACCTCCTGTATTTTCTTCCTGTCTCCTTGTCCCTGATTACAAGCACTTCCACCCCTGATTTCCCTGCTGCCAGATTAAGCTTATCGAATATACTCTGTATGTATTTCGGCATCTTATCTGCATTATGTATAGCTTTCTCTGCTGTCGGGTCTCTATAACCTTCTTTATTCATTCTACCCCTCCTTAATGTCCTGCCAGAAATGTACTTAACATGCGCTCTTTCCACTCTACTTGCCCTTCACTCCACTTATCGCAAGTATCTTCATCTTCCACTAAAATTCCTTTTCTATCACACAAGCCATCATCATTATAGATGCAGTTTTTGCAGTTATTCATTTTCTTTTCCTCCTTTGTATGGCTCTGGGAGTGGCTGCCATGCTACTATTTCTTTATCTTTAGCTTTTATAAATTCGTCATGTTTTTCACTGTAAATATACCATTCCTTATCTCTAACTCTGTAAAATCCCCACTTAACTGCTCCGTATGATGTTGCCACATTCAGCATTGGATAATATCTTTCATTTTCTTTTTCCGGCAATTTCTCTTCTACCGAAATCCAACCATCATTGATAATAATACTTGTATCCTTACATAAGTCTAAATACTTCTTAAATATCTTATCTAACTCTTCGTCAAATCCTTCTATACAATATTTTTCAAAAAGATAATCTTCCATTTCTCTGTTTATTGCTGCAACATTGCTAACATTTATATTAGAAACATCATCTATATGTGAACGTATAATATTCATCGCTCTTGCAATTCCTTCACATTGTTTTCTACCTACTTCTTTGTTTGTCATTATTTCATGTTCTATCTCTTCCAAAATCTTCTCTAGTACGTTCATGTTATCCCTCTTTTCTTGATATCCTGTTAAATTCCTCTCTAAATCTTTCAACAACCCACGTTTTTTCATAGTCATGTTCATCTGCAAATTCTTGAATATCTTGCATCACATGTTCTGCAAGGCTTTTCATTTCCTTTACAGCTTGGTTATAAATGATATCATCAGACATATTTTACTCCTCCAAATCTCCCTTGATTAACCTGTTGTACGTCCAATCAAGTAGCATTAGTAAATCATCTTTTGTAGCCCCATTATGTATTATAAGAGACAATTCATTTTCTATAATTTTTAATTTCTCTTTATCTGTTAAATCACAAAATGCTTGTCTATTATATTTCATCACATCGCCTCCAATAATTCCGGATTATCAAAAATATTTCCGATTACAACAATTTCTTCACAGCATCCGAGATACTCAAAATTACATCCATAGTTTTCTTTTCCATTTGTTCCTTTAAAATCAAGTTCTGTTTTATCCCAAACAACAACATATATATATATTGTTCCGTCATATACCATTTCACAAATATCATATTCCCAAATCTTCTGACCGTTCTTATCGGTAAGTCCTGTGTATTGGCAGAGGGTGTCCGGGTCAACTGGGACTCTAACGCTCATACCATTTTTTTCGTATCTAATTGACATCCCTATAGGTTCATGTATAGCATCTCCTTTCACCCATTTTCCATTATCTTTTCTCTTTGCTTTAAAAAGAATTTCACGCATTTATTCCGCTCTCCTGTCTTTCATTTGCACAAATATTTAGCTGCACAATGCCCTGACCACATTACGAGCCCTATTAACAGATACATCCCTAAATCTTTATAGCTCCCTATTGTTTCGCAGTACATTTTTACAAGCATGATATAGATTATAAGTGTCATTTATTTCACTCTCCTATTCCTTTAACTCATAAATGAATAACATCATAAATACGTTCACAAGTGTGCCACACAAGATAATCTCCTTTAAATCATTTGAAAAACACATGACACAAAAAAATATACACATTGCTACAGCATCAACAATAACTTTACCAATATTCTTCATCTATTTTACTCTCCTATTCCATGCTTCGATAGCATTTTCTAATTCGTCATAATTTGGTGAATGCATCTCACATTTTGTGCATTCCACTCTGTACTTGCTAACATAATCAAACGATTGGTATATTTTGGCTTCTCCACCACAAAACGGGCATTTCTTTAGTTCTTCCATATTTTTTTCACCTTTCCGAGTCTAATTCAACTCATTTATTCAGACCAATCTAATTTCTGCCCACAATCGCAAACTATCGTTCCATCATCAATAATTTCTTTACAGTTTGGACATCTACCAACAAAACCCACAGCCATCACCCCATCCTGTACCATACTTACGTCTGCCACTTTTACCGATATCTGCCTTTCCAGTGCTGCAACCGCTAAGTCATAGTATTCAATTGTTTCATCAAGTGTTTCATTATAAAGTGGTTGTCCATATTCGTCCCAATCCTTTTGCGCTTCTAATGTTGCGATTTGTCTTTGCAAAAATTCTATTGCTTCTCTAACTTTCTTCTCGTCCATATTCTACCCTCATTCTTCTTTCTTTCAAAATGTTCTGACATCCACATTTTTCACAATCAACTGCATCTGAATACATTTCTCCTTTCGTAATGAAATTTACTGTTTTGACCAAATATATTTTATCTTTGTTTAAATCTAGTAGTGTTCCGCACACATCACATTTCTTCTCATTCATCTTCCCACACCTCTCTTTCTATCTCCTTATTCGTAAGCTTTTCCAAATTTCCACCGCAGAAGAAAACTCCTCCTGCTGGTGTAATCTGGATACACTCCATAATGCTTTCTGTTTTCTTTCCGTCTACTGTACGTCTACGGATGTATTTCTTTTTTGGGATTAAATTAGATTTCTTCATGTGTCCTCCTAAGCAAACTTTAATTGATACGAATTTTTATTTATCTTCATGTTTGGCACACGCTCTCCCACCTTTAAATATGGGCAATTTTCTTCTACTAACGCTTTAGCCATTACCGGAACCACGCTATTTCCTATCCTGGCTACCTGTTCCTTAATTGGATATCTTTTTCCTTCTATGTCTTTGTCAATAATATAATCATCCGGAAAGCCCTGCATCCGTTTTAACTCTTCCGGCTTTAACATCCGAAGAAAAATATCTTTGATGACGTATTTTTCTCCTGCGATATCAATAATTACATTTACTAGACCAAACCTGTCTTTTGTGGTGATGGTTGCAAGTGGTTCTTTTAATTCCTGACCGCATCCAGAGCCATAATACTTAATAAGAAAAGCAGATACTAAGCCAAAATGTCCCGGTGACGTAGTGATGGTGTGCAACGGCTCATCACACCCCTGCCCGATTCCGGTCTTGTAATATTTTGTAATAAACGCTGTTACTAAACCATATCTATTGCTTGTATCTATGGTTTTTATTGGTTCCGAAAGCAACTGTCCTCTGGACTCTCCTTCTTTTTGCTCCCCATGATACTGTATTAAGAAAGTCAAGGCTTCTTTGTTTTTTACTATGTAAGGCTCTGGATTTTCAATAATATATTTTCTTATCCCATTTGCAATTCTTTTCTGTGTAGCTTCTGCAAGAGGCTTTTTCCTATCGAAAATGGATTTTCCAAGGTCTGACCAATCAATAAGTTCTCCACACTGCTTCCATTTTGGTTCTGAATTTTTAAAATGTGTCTGTTCTGGCCAGATAATATCCTTTCCATCTCTACGGAAAATCGCATACCATCGTTTTCTTGTCGTAGGCGCTCCATAATCTGCTGCCACCAGTTCCCGGCTATCAAACATATAACCAAGGCTTTTCATTGCTGAAATA
>ERZ791611.1025-NODE-1025-length-21070-cov-3.848394_pt1 | contig 21070 bp, 17 predicted proteins | sample MGYA00510275_ERZ791611 | MGnify/ENA primary metagenome ERZ791611 (study PRJEB30046, sample SAMN00791912) | human gut metagenome | study: EMG produced TPA metagenomics assembly of the A metagenome-wide association study of gut microbiota in type 2...
TAGGAGTCCCCGCGAATTGATCGGAAGGTCGATGGGCCTGAAGATCAGAAGCGGAAGTCGCGTTCGCCGTCGGCGATGCGGATCAGGCGCTTTTCGCTGGCGATGCGGATCTTCTCGTGCGGGATCTTCGGGAGTTCGTTGGCGATGACGCGCTCGCCGGCCTCGCGGGTTTCCTTCGAGGCGTAGTCGCACATGTACTCCTTCATCGTCATGATGGCGTTGGCCTGGCAGTACGTGGCGATGCTGCCGTCCTTGGCCCATTCCATGAAGCGGTCGCCCGTGCGGCCGGCGCGGTAGCAGGCCGTGCAGAAGGACGGAAGGTAGTGGTTCTCGAGGAGCCAGCGGACGATTTCGTCGAGCGAGCGACGGTCGTTCGTCTCGAACTGTTCGGTCTTCTCCTCCATCTCCTGGACGGAGCGGATGGCGTAGCCGCCCACGGACGTGCGGGAGCCGCCGGAGATCTGGGAGATGCCGAGCTTGAGGGCTTCGGTGCGGATGCGCTGGCCTTCGCGGGTCGACATGATCATGCCGGTGTAGGGCACGGCCATGCGGATGAGCGCGACGATCTTGAGGAAGAGGTCGTCGGGCACGGCGTTCTCGAAGGAGGCCGGATCGATGTCGTCGGCCGGGCAGATGCGCGGCACGGAGATCGTGTGCGGACCGACGCCCCAGACGGCTTCAAGATGCTCGGCGTGCATGAGCAGGCCGACGAAGTCGTAGCGGCAGAGATCAAGCCCGAAGAGCACGCCGAGACCCACGTCGTCGATGCCGCCTTCCATGGCGCGGTCGTGCGCCTCGGTGTGGTAGGCGTAGTCGGACTTCGGTCCCTTCGGATGCAGCTCCTCGTAAGCCTTGCGGTTGTAGGTCTCCTGGAAGAGCTGGTAGGTGCCGATCTCGGCCTCGTGAAGCTTGCGGTAGTTCTCGACCGTCGTGGCGGCGATGTTCACGTTGAGGCGGCGGATGGCGCCGTTCTTGTGCTTGATCGAGTAGATGGTCTTGATGGACTCGAGGATGTACTCGATCGGATTGTGCTTGGGGTGCTCGCCCGCCTCAAGGAGCAGGCGCTTGTGGCCGAGGTCCTGGAGCGCGATCACCTCGTTGCGGATCTCCTCCTGCGTGAGCTTCTTGCGCACGATGCTCTTGTTCTTGGCATGGTACGGGCAGTACGTGCAGGTGTTGACGCAGTAGTTCGAGAGGTAGAGCGGCGCGAAGAGCACGATGCGGCTGCCGTAGATGTGCTCCTTCACCTTGATGGCGGTCTCGAAGATCCTGTCGTTGACCTCCTTGACGTCGCAGGCGAGCAGTACGGCGGCTTCGCGGTGGGTCAGGCCCTTGAACTGGGCGGCCTTGTCAAGGATGCTCATGAGCAGCGGAACGTCCGACTTGTGCTCTTCGGCGTAGGCGAGCGTGTCGCGGATTTCCTGATCGTTGATGAACTCTTCCGCTACGCGGGACTTGGGGTCGTAAATGGCCATTTTTTTCTCGTCGAGTTGACTGGGGTCTTGTGGGATGTGCACTCCGCCTCAAAAGCAACACGGCCGATCAGATGTCCTCTGAATCGGCCGTGTTGCTTGTGTTTCGGAGAGTTGCAGGCTGGGTGTCTCAGGCCGTGCCTGCCGTGTTGGAAAGTATTTTGCCTTATGCCTTTTATTTTGTAAAATGCAAATATTGCACGGCAGATTGCGGAAAATGAAATTGTCGGTGAGGTCCGGAAGGAGGATGAAATGGAACTGAAGGCAAGGTCGATCAAGCTCTTTTGCGCGGTGGTGGAGACGGGGTCGCTCCTCTCGGCCGCGAACCAGAACGCGATGAGCGCGCCCGCGGCGAGCAGGGCGGTGAGCCAGCTCGAGGACAGGCTCGGCTGCAGGCTCTTCGACCGCTCGACGAAGAACCTGACGCTCACCGAGGACGGCAAGGCGTTCTATCGCGTGGCGAAGGAGTCGATGCGCGCCTGGCACATGCTCGAGGACTTTCCGAAGCAGAGGGCCTCGACGAAGAAGCAGCTGCGCATTGCCGTGCTCGCCCGCCACTGCAGCAACGTGATCATTCCCGCAGTGGCGAAGATTCTCAAGGCCCACGAGGAGACGCTGAGGATCACGATGGACGTGCACCAGAGCCGCGACATCTACTACTCTAAGTTCTCGCATCCCTTCGACGTGGGCTTCGGCACGCTGCTCAGCAGTCACGACGACCTGCAGAAGGAGGCGATCGCGCACCTGCCCTTCAGGCTGGTGGTTCCGAAGACCAATCCCATGAGCCGGATGGAGAAGGTGAGGCTCGAGGACTATGCGCACGAGAACTTCATCCTGCTTTCCGCCGACAAGCTTGAGCGCGAGTACATCAGGAGCCTGCATCCCGCGCTCACGCCCGACAGGATCGTGGCCGAACTCTCCTCGACGCAGGTGGCGCTGAGGTTCGTCAAGCGCGGCATCGGCGTGCACATCACGGACGAGCTCGCGGCGATGAGCGTCTCGGACGACTGCGCGGCGGTCCCCCTCGAGAACCCGCTCACGATTCCCTTCTACGTCTTCTGGCCTGTCACCTCGGAGAGCCTCTGGCCCGAAATCAGGCAGTGCATCGCCGAGATCGCGGGCAGCATCCGCGCGGCGGGCATCCCGCTCACGGAGGCGGGCGAGAGCTATCTGAAGGCCTGATGAGGTCCTGGGTCGAACGGCGGCCGAAGGGAAGCGGAAAGGAAAAATCCCACGGCCGGCAGCGGCGCGCGGGATTTTTTTCAAGGCGTCGCGGGACGGTCGTCCCGCGGCGGAAGGCTCATCGGATCAGACCCAGCCCTTCCGGCGGAACTCCTTGAGCTTCGCGGCGAAGTACTTCATGTCGTCGGGCGTCGAGAGCGAGACGCGGCACCATTCGACGGCGGGCGGGAACGGGCGGCCGACGAGGATGTTCTCCGCCTTCATGCGGTCCTGGAAGGGCTTGAGCGGGGCCTTGAGGTTCATGAAGATGAAGTTCGTCTGGCTGTCGAGGTACTCGATGCCGAGTTCGTCGAGGGTCTTGCAGACGATCACGCGGGCGTCCTCGTTGGCCTTGCGGGAGTTCGGGATGAAGTCCTTGTCTTCGAGCTCGACGAGCGCGGCGGCGATGGCCGAGTTGTTGAGCATGATGTCGTAGGCGACCTGGGTGCGGACCTTGTTGACGACGGCGGGCGCGGCATAGGTGAAGCCGAGGCGCATGCCGGCCATGGCGAAGATCTTCGAGAAGGTCTTGAGCACGCACAGGTTTTCGAGCCCCTCGTCGACGAGCGTCTTGCAGGAGACGAAGGACGGATCGCGGACGTATTCGGCGTAGGCTTCGTCGATGACGAAGAAGACGTCGGCCGGACGAGAGCGGATCCAGTCGTGAAGGGCCTTCGAGTCGACGATGGTCGAGGTTGGGTTGTTCGGGTTGACGAAGTAGACGATGACGGGGCCGTTGATGCCCGCGACGGTCTTCTTCATGGCCTCAAGGTCGACGGACCACTTCGCGCCCATCGGCACGGTGACGACCTTGACGTTGTTCTTGCGGGCCGTGTCGGCGCCGTCGCTGTAGGTGAGTTCGGGACAGATGAGGCAGACGCCGGGACGGATGTGGGCCTCGATGCTCGCGCGGATCGATTCGGCGGAGCCGTGCGAGAGCATCACGTTCTCGGGCTTGCCGCCCATGAAGTCGGCGCAGGCCTTGCGGAGCCTTTCGGCTGCGACGAACGGGTAGCGGTTGGCGTCGGGCAGGGCTGCGATCGCGGCGTCGCGGGCGGCGGGCGTGAGGCCGAGCGGATTTTCGTTGAAGCAGAGCGCCATCGGCTTTTTGGCCGTGGGCGGCGTGAACTTGGGCAGGGCGGGCGCAGGCGCGGCCTGCGCGGAGCCGAGCATGAGGGAGCCCGCGCCAAGGGCGGCGGCTCCGAGGAAATTGCGGCGGTTCAGGGGCATGATGCTCTCCGGGTGTCTGTGACTGGGGCCGGTGCGCGGCACCGGCGTTTCAGTCATTGTGACTCGAACGAAGGCTCTTGATGTCTCCTTGATGCGCTCTGCAAGAGGGAATTTCGCACTTTGTTGAGCGACTTCAGAGCGCTTGGGCGGAATGCTTTAGGGAAAACGGATTAGAACGGTTCTCAGGAGGGCATTCTGCCCGGCTGCGCCCTACGGCGCGACGCGCGGCCAGGCGGACTGCCAGGGGCCCGAGAGGAGAGCCGTGAGCCTCGCCTCGTCTTCCGCGATCCTGCTTCGAGTGCTGAGCGCCCCGTCCCTGAGGCTGCAGAAGGTGCGCGCGCACAGAAGCGCACGGGCGAATGCGGTCCAACTCGCGCAGCGCGCGATCGCCTCGCCCGCGATGCGGCGCCTCAGGCGTTCGATGTCGGCGGGCTGGACCATCTCGACGTAGAGCGCGGCCTCGAGAAGCGCGGCGCCCTGGGAGAGCTCGAGGGCGCGCAGGCGCGTCCAGTCGAAGTCGTTGCGGAAGGCGTCGACGAACATGCGCCTGCGGCGCATCGTCTCCTGCTCGGCGGGCGAGAGCGCGAGCATGTCGAAGCCCGACCAGCCGAGCGCCATGGTGTCCTTCATCAGGCGGCTGACGGTCTGGGCGTCGGAGATGCGGCGGTAGAGCCTGGTGACGGGTGCGCCGTCGACGATCACGCGGAAGCGTTCTTCGAGGTCGTCGGGCGACATGATCTCAAGCTCGGCCGAGAGGCGGTGTCCGATGTCGCTTGCGGCGTTGACGTCGCCTGCGGGGATCACGCCTTCGTCCCATCCCTCCGTCCAGAGCGTGAAGCGCGCGATGTTCGCGGCCGTGCCCTCGAAGTCAATGTTGTCCCAGACGCGAGGCGCGGATCTGGTCTTCACGTCGCCGAGGCGCACGAGCGCGGCACGCAGGTCCGAAAGGACGGGCTGCATGGCGGCGGATGGCATCAGGAGCTCGATCGGTTCTTCGTCGTTCGTCATGGGTTTGGGAGCCGGAGGATGGGGCGACCCTTCATTTTATCCCGCTGAGCGGGAGCCGCTCGCGTCGTCGGCGTGCGTGATCGTCATGAAGCAGGGATCGGCCTTGCAGTGGAAAATCGCCTCGAAGCGCTCGCCCGACGAGTTGACGAGGACGAGCGGCTCGGGCCTGAAGGCTTCGCGCGGCGTCTTCTCGAGCAGTTCGGGGAAGGCCTTGAGCATCTTCGGACAGCGCTTGAGCGCGGCGCGGATGCAGTGGCGGCAGGTCATGAGATCCGCCTTCTCCACGGGCTTGATCTCGAAGGCGGGCGCGGTCACGCGGGCGCCGTGGCGCTCGTAGAACTCGCGCGCGGCATCGTTGGCGACGTTGGCGGCGAAGCCGAGGATGCGGTCGGGATAGGGCGCCTCGTCGTCGACGGGGGCGCGGCCGGGACGGACCCGGGCTTCCTCGCGCATTGGCGTGATGGCAGGCTACGCCAATCAGCACAGTAATACTCAGAGGTCCTCGGGCACGAAGATGTCGGAGGCCGTGTAGAGCGTGTCGCCGAGCCTGCCGAGGTTCCTGATGAGCGTCTCCCTGTTGCGCTCGGGGTTCGAGGGGGCGTCGAGATCCATCGCCACATGAGCTTCGGCGCATTCGCGGCCGTCGGTCACGATGAGCGTGAGCGCGTCGTCCTCGACGAGGAAGGTCATGACGATCGGAATGCGGCGCACGGCGGACTCGCCCGAGAGCTCGCGCACGAAGGAGCGGTCGAGGTTGCGCATGAGCGTCATGCCGCGGCGAAGCCCCTCGGGGAGTTCGCGGCGGTTGCGCAGCGTGAGCCTGACGAGGCCCCTGCCGGCGGGATCGGCACGGTTGACGGCAAGGCCGTGGATCTCCTCGTCGTCGCCGAGATAGGTGAGGCCGTCGCCGTTGGCAAGCGAGACGCCCGCAGCGGGACGCACGAGGATTTCGCCCGGCTCGACGCGCTCGCAGCGGCCGACGGGGCTGCCCGTGTTCTTGGGGCTCTCGAGCTGGGCGAGCTCGTAGGGCTTTGCAAACTGACGGCCGTGCACGAAGTAGTCGGTTCGGCTCCTCTGGAAGCTCTTCTCGGGATCGGGCGTGAAGCTGAAGGTCGAGACGCCGTCGGAGGTGCGGGAGAGTTCGGGGCGTCGCGCGATGATGGCATCGAGCTGCTGACGGTACCAGGCCGTGATGTTTTTCACGTAGACGAGGTCCTTGAGGCGGCCCTCGATCTTGAAGGACGAGACGCCCGCGTCGATCAGGGCCTCGAGATTGTCGGTCTGGTTGTTGTCGCGCAGCGAAAGCACGTGGCTGCGGCGGGCGATCTGCTCGCCCGACTCCGTGTAGACGTCGTAGGGCAGGCGGCAGAGCTGCGCGCAGGCGCCCCTGTTGGCGCTTCGTCCCGTGATCGCCTCGCTGATGTAGCACTGGCCCGAATAGCTCACGCAGAGCGCGCCGTGGATGAAGTACTCGATGCGCGCCGAATGGAGCGCGGCTCGGCAGGCGGCGACCTCGGCGAGCGAGAGCTCGCGCGCGAGCACCATCTGCGAGAAGCCCGCCTTCTCGAGGAACGCGGCCTTTTCGGGCGTGCGGATGTCGCACTGCGTCGAGGCATGGAGCTCGATGTCGGGCAGCGGGCCCGCCATGAGGCCCATGTCCTGAACGATCAGGACGTCGACTCCGGCCTTGGCGGCGTCGAAGGCAAGCGAGCGGGCGCGCGGAAGCTCCTCGTTCGTGAAGAGCGTGTTGAGCGCCATGAAGACGCGGGCGTTGTAGCGGTGCGCGTACTCGGCGAGACTCGCGATGTCGTCCATCGTGTTGCCCGCGGACTGGCGGGCGCCGAAGGCAGGGCCGCCGATGTAGACGGCGTCGGCGCCGTGATCGATCGCGGCGATGCCGGTGTCGGCGTCGCGGGCGGGGGCGAGAAGTTCAAGAGCGGTGAGGGGAAGAGGCGTGTGGGACACGAAGGAATCCTCGGGATTGTCGTGGAAAGGCCGCGCGGGCGTGCGTCCGGTGGCCTGTGCATGAGGGGACGAGCGTCAGTGACGGAGCGTGATGCCGGCGGGTTGCCTGTAGAGCTCGGGTCTGGCGGGGCCCGTGACGGCGCAGGTCTTGACGGCGAGGTACTTGGCGAGCTCCTCGTCGCCCGCCTTTTTGGCGAAGTCTGCGGCGGACATGCCCCTGTCGGTGCAGTAGTCGCGGTAGGCGCCTGCGCGAAGGAGCATCATGACGGCCTCGCGGCTCGGTTTCCTTGCGGCCATGTCGAGCGCGGTGATGCCCGCCTTCGTCTGGGCGTTGACGTCGGCGCCGAGTTCGATGAGGCGCTTCATCATGGAGGTGCGACCTTCGGTGGCGGCGTAGTGGAGCGGCGTCCAACCGCGGGTCTTGTTGACCTTCGCACCGAGCTTGAGCAGCCTGTCGAATTCAGCCTCGCGGCCCTTGATCACCGCAAGCATGAGCGGCGTCTCGCCGTGGCGGTTCTCCATGTTGACGTCAATGCCCTGGGCGTCGAGCAGCACGCGGGCGAGATCCCACGACTCGCTGCGCAGGGCCCAGGTGAGCGGCGTGTCGCCGTTTTCGAGCACGATGTTGGGCGTGATGCCCGTGGAGAGAAGGCGCCTGACGTCGGCGGCGTTGCCGGCGGCGATCGCCTGATTGAAGTCGTGCGTGTTGCGGGCCATCTGATCGACCTCGGCCTCGGAGAGGACGAAGGCGCCCGGGTCGCCTGCGGACGACGCGTCGGCGGACGATGCGAGGGGCGCGCAGAGAAGAAGCGGGGCGGCGGCAAGAAGAACGGCGAGCTTTTTCATAGACTGATTATGCTTCCTCAAGACGGATGGGCAGGCGGAAGAGCCTGACGGCGTTGGCCGTAGTTTGTCGGGCGACGTGCGCTTTGTCAACGCCGAAAAGTCCTGCGAGACATTCTGCGACATATTCGACGTACTGAGGCTCGCATCGCTTGCCGCGCTTGGGCACAGGCGCCATGTAGGGACAGTCGGTCTCGAGCAGGAGGCTTTCGAGCGGAAGCGCCCTCGCGGTCTCGCGCAGCGCCTCGTTTCGCTTGAAGGTGAGGTTGCCCGTGAAGCTTACGTGGCCGCCCGCGTCCACGACGGCGAGCGCCGTGTCCGTGTCGCCGCAGAAGCAGTGCATCACGAAGCCGACGTCGCCCGCATGCATGTCGCGGAGGATTTCGAGGGCCTCGCGCTCGCTGTCGCGCGCGTGGATGATGAGGGGCTTGCCGATGGCCTTCGCGGCCTCGATGTGGCGGCGAAAACGTGCGCGCTGCCAGTCAAGCGGCTCCTTGCACCAGTAGAAGTCGAGCCCCGTCTCGCCCACGGCGGCGAACCCCGGGCGCGAACAGATCTCGGCGATCCGCTCGACGGTGGGCTCGGGCTTGTCGGGAAATTCGGGATGAAGCGCCCAGGCGCCGAAGAGCCAGCCCGGATGCTCCGCGAGGAGCGCCTCGAGCTTCGGGAGCTCGTCGTCCTCGCAGGCGATGACCATGGCGGCCGCCATGCCCGCCGCCTTCATGCGCGCGATGACCTCGTCGCGGTCCTCGTCGAAGGCGTCGCTGTTGAGATGGCTGTGTGAATCGATGAACTGCATGTGCTGTTGCCTCAATAGTCCCAGTCGGAGGGCCGGTCGGTCTTGACGAAGGGCTAGCGCCTGAGGGCGCCGCGGCTGTAGGCCTGTACGGCGTCCTCGCGCCAGTCGCGGCGGTGCACGAGATGGAGCGCCGTCGAGAGATAGAAGAGCGTCTGAATGCCGAGGATTCCCCAATAGGGAAGGATGGACTCGGTGAGGGCCCCGTCCTGCGAGGCCGCAAGGAGCGCGGGCACTGCGGGCGAGGTCGGAATGAAGAGCGAGAGCGCGAAGACGGGCTCGCTCAGCACGTTCGTCATGGGCCAGATGCCGCCCGAGATGAATACGGCGGGGGCCGAGATCATCACGACGGCCTGGCTCGACCAGCGGTTCGAGCCCAGAAGGATCGTGACCGCCATGCCGAAGGAGGCGACCGAGGCCGAGAAGAGCAGGCCGGTGCCCAGCGTCGCGGCAACGCTGCGCATGGAGCCGTACTCGTGCCACCAGAAGTCGAACCCCTGCATGTAGACGAACCAGAGGAAGGTGATGAGCGTGAAGGCGAGCCAGACGGCCGCGCCCCTGTGGAGCGGACGGTCGAGCGCGGCCTCCACGAAGGGCTCGCGCCTTGCGGCGACGAGCCAGCCGCCGAGCGCTATCGTGATGGCCATGAGCATCACGGCCTGAATGATCACGGGACCCACGACGGGCACGGTGTAGTTGCCGTAGCCGCCGATCTCGTTGTACATGTACTGCACGCGAAGGCCGGGCGCGGCCTGATGGTGCGAGTGCACGCTCGTGCCGGGGAGCCCCGTCGCATAGATGGCCGCATCGTCGAGGAGCTTCGTCTTGTCGGTCACGACGCCGCCCAGAGCGGCCTGAACGGCTCGGGCCTTCACGGGGAAGGCGCCGTTGCCGAGCACGTGCACGGTGACGTTCTCGCCTCGGGTGAGGGACTTCTCGAAGTCCTTCGGAATCGTGATGAGAACCGAGAACTCCTCGCGCCTGAAGGCCTCCATCGCCTCGCCTTCGTCCTGCGTGATGCGCACGACGCTGATGGCGGGCGAGGCGTCCATGGCCGTGACGAGACGGCGGGCGGCGGCCGAGCGGTCAAGGTCGAGCACGGCCGACGGGACGTGCTGGATCTGCTGGTTGCCGTAGGGCCAGGCGTAGAAGATCAGGTAGAAGGCGATCGCGCCCGCGAAGATGAGGATCGTGTCGCGGGAGAGAAAGGAGGCCTTGATCGTGTGTAGGAAGGTGTACCAGAAGCCGGGCGCCTTCATCTGCTCAGCCTGATTGTTCCTGTTCATCGTGCGCCTCCCTGCGTTTCGTCGGTGATGAGGCTCTCCTTGACGAGGAGTGTGCGGATGCGGTCCTTCTCGGGGTCCTTCGAACTCCAGGCGCGCAGGCGCACGCCGAGGATCGGAAGGCCGGCGGCCATGGGCACGACGATGAGGAGCGCAAGGGGCGCGAGGCGCGTGAAGATGTGGTCGAGGGGCGAATTCAGGATCCAGCACTCGCCCTGGACGGCGAGGTAGTGCGTGAGCGGCAGGAGCTGCCCGAAGAAGGCGGCGCCCGGCGTCATCGACTCGAGCGGATAGGAAAAGCCCGTGAACGGGAAGGACGGCGCGGCAAAGCAGATGAGCGCCGAGACGGCGATCGGCCAGCTGAGCGATGCGGCCGTGAAGAGGACGGCGATCGAGGCCATGGCCGCGATGAGCATCACCGTGGCGCCGATCCAGATGCCGACGGAGCCTGCGGCCGTCCAGCCGAGCACGCCCGTGAGGCCGAACACCCAGCACAGGCCGAGCACGACGTAGAAGACGAACCAGGGCAGGAGCTTGCCTATGATGGCGGCGGACGCGAAGTCGTTGGCGGCTGCAAGAAGGCGCGTCGCGCCCCCGTCTCGCCACTCGCGCACGAGCACGCCCGAGAAGGTGAGTCCTGCGGCAAGCGCGATGAGGCCGGGAATGAGCGTCGGCAGCAGGTAGGCGCTGAAGTTGAAGCCCGTGTTGCCGAGGAAGTAGACCTCGGGCGAGGCGATGCGCAGGTTGTTCGACTCGGCCTTGAGCGAGCCGCCGCGCGCGGCGGTCATCCTGATCGTGCCCGCGCTCTTCATGACGGCGGCGAGCGCCGTCTTCACGTCCACTTCCAGAATGGTGCCGACGGCGTAGTAGCTTTTGTTGATGATGAGCTCGAGCGTGCTGCCGCGTCCGTTCAGGCTGTCCTCCGTGAAGTCCCTTGGAATGACGATCGTGCCGTAGGTTTCTGCGCGCGAGAGCGCGACTTCGGCTTCGGTCGCGGTTTCAAAGCCCCTGAGGCCGAGGCTCGGCACGGCATCGAGGACCATGACGAGCTCACGCGCGAGCGGGCCGCCGTCCTCGTTGACGAGACCCACGGGGAGCTTCGTCATGAGGCCGGTGCCGAAGGTGTTCGCCACGAAGAGCAGCCACATGACGGGCAGGAGTGCGCAGATCACCCACTGCTGCGGGTGCCTGCGGGTGTAGCGACATTCGATGCGGGCTGTGTTGACGAGGCCCTCAAACCAGTGCTTCATGGCGTGCCGCTCAGCGCTCGACGATGACGGTCATGCCGGGGCGCAGGGCGGGAAGCTCTTCGACGGGACGAGCGCGCACCTCGAACGTGCGCAGGTCGTAGCCCGTCGACTGACGCGTCGCGCGCCAGACTGCGTACTCGCCGCGAGGATTGATCCAGTTGACCTTGAGGTCGACCGTGCGGTTGACGGCGGGGATGAAGCCCTTGAGGACCGTGCCCACCTCGACGCCCGGAAGCTCGTCCTCGCGGATGTTGAAGACGACCCACTTGTCGCTGAGGTCAGTGACAAGCACGAGCGGGAAGCCCGCGGGTGCCACTTCGCCTTCCTCCATCACGATGCGGGTGACTTCGCCCGCGGCGGGCGCCTTCACGATGCTTTCGGAGGCGAGGCTCGAGACTTCGGAGACGCCGCCTCTTGCCTGGTCGACGAGGGCCTTCGCGGCGGTTTTGTCCTCGACGCGGGCACCTTCGTCCACGGCGGAGAGCTTGGCGGCAGCGGCCTCGGTCACCTTGCGTGCGGCTGCAAGCTGGGCGGTCGCCTCGTCATGGCGCTGGGCGGGGATGAGGCCCTCCCTGTAGAGGGCGTCGACGCGTTCGTAGGTCTTGGACGCAAGGGTGAGAGCTGCCTTGGCGCGCTCCCAGTCTGCGCGGGCCGCATCCTTTTCCTGAACGCGGGCGCCCGTGTTGGCGAGGTTCTCCCTCGCCTGGGCGGCGCGTTCCTGTGCCTTCACCTGTACGAGCTTGGCCTCGATTTCAGGAATGGCGATCACGGCGACGGTGTCGCCCGCCTTGAGCACGTCGCCCTCGCGGACCTTGAGTTCGGCAAGACGTCCCGGCACCTTGGCGGAGACGGAGATCGTGCGGGCGTCGACCATGCCCTGCAGGGGCACGGGCGCGGGATGAGTGGCCTCCCAGACACCCCATCCGAGAAAAGCCGCGATGCCTGCGAAGAAGGCGCCTCCCACGAGAAGCGGGACGGAGGAGGCGGGGCGCTTGGGTGCCTGCGCCTGAGTCTGCTGAGCTTGAGTCTGTTCGATCATTTTGTTCCAGCCGGTGGAAAAGCGTTGTTCTGAGTCACTTCACGACCACGAGGTCGCTGCGAGTAAGGGAGTTGACGAAGTCGGGCATGGCGCCTGCGGACGCGTGGAGCATGGCCCAGCTCACGACGAACTTGTAGGCGGCCGCGCGTCGGGCGACTTCGGCGCCCGTGAGCTTCGTGCGGGCCGTGTCGACGTCGACGGCGTTGGAGAGTCCTTCCGCGAAGCTCGCCTCGCGCAGTCTGAGGTTTTCGCGCGCAAGTTCGACGGTCGAGCCCGTGAGCTCGAACTCCTCGCGGGCCTGCATCACGCGCAGGAAGGCGACCTCGACGGCTGTGGCCACCTGGTTCTTCGCCTCGCTGCGCGCGGCTTCGGCCTTCGTGACCACGCTTCGGGCGGCGTTGAGCTTGTCGAAGCGGTCGTGGTTGTCCCAGAGTGTGAAGGTGACGCCCACGCCGGCCATCCAGTCGGGCTCGGGCAGCGTCAGATAGTGCTTGATGAGGTTCTTGGTGCCGAAGGCGTAGACCTTGGGCTTGAAGCTCGCCTCGGCGGCGGAGATGCCTTCGCCCGCCTGAGCGCGCAGCGCGTTCATCTTCCTGATGGCGGGCGACTGTGTGTCGGCGCGGTTCTGCCACTGGTCGAGCGTGCCCAGATCGCCCGTGAGGACGAAGAGCGGCGAGGAGAGCTCGGGGAGCGAGGTTTCTCGCAGCTGGCGCATCAGCTCCGCTTCGGCCACGCCGACGTCGGACTCGGCCGAGACGAGCGTGCGCTTCGCGTTGTCGCGGGCCACCTCGACGGCGAGGCGCTCGACTTTGGCGATGAGGCCCTTCTGCTCGAAGCGCTTCGCGCGGCGAAGCTCCTCGTTCTGATCCTCGAGCACGCTCCTGTGCAGGGCTGCGACGCTGCGCGCGAGCTGCACGCCCCAGTAGCGGGCCGCAAGTTCGGCGTCAAGCGTGTTCTCGCGCATGTCGCGGTCGGCGCGCGTCTCGCTCACCTTGTGGTTGAGCGCGTTCTGCTGCGCGGTGATGAGGCCGCCCGTGTAGATGGGAAGCGTGGCCGTCACGGCCGCACGCGGCCCGCCGATGTCCTCCTTGAAGTGGATGTCGACGTGGTTGTACTTCTGCGCCAGATCCGAGATGATCTGTCCGTGCACGCCGCCGATCTGGCTGCCGAGGCCGGAGAGCTGTCCGAGCCCCGTGTCGATGCCCAGGTCGACGGTCTTGGTGCCCCAGACCTGCTTGACGTCCATCTCGACCTTCGGGCCCGAGAGCGATTTGGCGGCCTCGGCCTCGGACTCGGCGCGGGCGATTTCGGCGCGGTCGGCGGCCATGATGTCGGCGCGCTCGTGCAGCAGGACTCGGGCGTCGCCGAAGCCCATGGGGGCGGTGGCCGACGGTGCGGCAGACGAGGCGCCTGCGGCGAGGGCGGCCATGAGGCCGAGTAAGGCCGCGGCTGTGGGACTAGGACGGAGCATGTTCAGGAATCTCGTTTGAAAACGGAATCTGTAATGGTAACACCAAGTACTGCGCCCGACGGAAGGAGCGGAGCCTCTGGCGAAATGAAGGGAATGTTTTTTCGTACGTTTCGTAACGGCGGGAGCACGGGGCCCTGCGCGGTGCTACCATGAACCGATCTTATTCGGATCGCCTGCGCGCACGGTGCGCCGCCCGCGGTCCCTTCAAAGGAGGCTGACATGAAGTACAAGGACATCTATACGGAAGCGCCCGCCAATCCCGATACGCTTTCGATGCTCGGGCCCATTGCTCCTCTGGCCGGCAAGTGGTTCGGCGACGACGGCGTCGACACCCATCCGCAGGCGGGCGGCCCCGAAACGGAGCCCTACGTCGAGACGTGGGACTTCGAGTTGATGGATCCGCAGAACAACGGCCCGCAGGTCCTCTACGGCCTGCGCTATCACGTGCACATCACCAAGCCGGGCGAGCTCGCCGCCTTCCATGACCAGGTGGGCTATCTGCTCTACGAGCCCGAGACGCACAAGATCTACATGACGCTCGCCATTCCGCGCGGCCAGATCGCGATGGCCGAGGGCACGGCCATGCCCGGCGACCGTGAGATCCGTCTGCACGCCGAGCGCGGTCAGATGGTCAACGGCATCTGCTCGAATCCCTTCCTCGAGGAGGCCTTCCTCACGAAGTCCTGGGACGTTGTCTTCAAGTTCCATGAGGACGGACGCTTCAGCTACGAGCAGGTCACGAAGCTCGAGATTCCCGGCGTCAAGGGCGAATTCGAGCACACGGATGCCAATACGATGCGCATGATCGAGGCCCCGCGCCCGAATCCCGCCATGATCGAGGAAGGACTCCTCAACCGCTGCCCGAAGGCCTGACGGGCGAAAAGCCTGCATTTTTCTCATTTCGACGTCGTCCGAAAGCGTCAGCGAGCCGCTTCACGCGCTATCATCAAGCGTATGGAGCGGCCCGATGCATTCTCGGAGAACGGACGGCCGCACTCCGACCCAAGGAGCCTGCGGCCGTCTTTCTTTGTGCCGCAGGTCTGCATTCCGGACTCGTCCCAATTTTTTCCCCGACATCGACGACAAGCCCATGCAATTGAAGAAGATTGTGATATTGACGCTTGCGGCCCTCGGCCTTGCCGCAACCTGCACGCAGCCCCTTGCCAAGACGGCGGACGAGGTCCGCGCGCGATGCCGCGCCGAGCACCGTCCCTGCGTGGGCCTCGTGCTCTCGGGCGGCGGCGCCCGAGGCTTCGCCCATACGGGCGTGCTGGACGTGATCGAGGAGCTTGGCATCAAGATCGACGTCGTGACGGGCACGTCCATGGGCTCCATGATTGGCGGCGCCTATGCGGCGGGCTATTCGGCCGCCGAAATCCGCGACATCGTGCTCGGCGTCGACTGGGACCGCATGATGGCGCCCCGCGCAGACCGCGAGGAGCTGCCCTGGCGCCTCAAGGTGGACGACTACAAGAATCTGGCCGTCTCGGGCATCGAGTTCGGCAAGGACGGCCGCGTGAAGCTCCCCGACAGCGTCATTCCGTCCGAGGAGCTCGACCTCTTCCTCAATGACAAGACGGGGCCCGCCAACTACGTGAATGACCTCACCGAGCTGGCCATTCCGTTCGGCGCCATCGCGACCGACCTGGTCTCGGGCGAACGCGTGGTGCTGCAGAAGGACGTGAGCCTCGGCATGGCGATGCGCGCCTCAATGTCGTTGCCCGGCGTCTTCGCGCCCGTCGTGATCCACGACCGCATGCTCGTCGACGGCGGCCTTCTCGACAACCTGCCCGTGTCACTCGCCCGCGAAATGGGCGCCGACGTCATCATTGCGGTGAACGTGGGCACGCCGCTTCTCAAGCGTGAGGAGCTCGGCAACGTTGTCACCGTGATGGCGCAGATGGTGAACCTCCTCACCGAGCAGAACGTCAGGCAGTCGCTCGCCGACCTAGGACCCGAGGACATCCTGATCACGCCGGACCTTGACGATTTCACGAGCGCCGACCTCAAGAAGAGCGACAAGATCATCACCCGCGGCTACGACGCCGCGCAGAAGGTCCGTGACCGCCTCGAGCGCCTCGCCGCGCCCGACCGCGCCCAGTGGCTCGCCTGGGACGCGACCCGCAAGGGCGCCATCATGCCGCACACGCGCCGCGACATCCACGAGATCTCCACCTTGAAGGTCGAGGGTCTCAAGGTCGCCAATCCCGAGGCCATCCTCAACGAGCTCGACATCGACACCTCGCGTCCCGTCTCCAATGCCGAAATCGACGCGGCGAGCCGCCGCGTCTGGGCCGACGGTGCTTACAGCTCGGTGCGCTACCGCTTCGAGCCGGGCCCCGAGGGCACCGAAGTGCTTGTCTTCGAGCCCAAGGAGAAGAAGCCCGGCTACTCGAGCATCCGCATCGGCGGTTCGCTTGAGACCGACTTCCGCGACGAGCACACGTTCACGGTGCTCCTTGCTCACACCTGGGGCTGGCTAAATCCCTGGGGCGCCGAGCTGCGCTCCGAGATCCAGGCGGGCAAGAACCGCAGGGCCGGCGTCGAGTTCTACCAGCCGCTCGGTCCAGGCTCCGACTGGTTCGTCAATCCGAGCTTCGAGTACTCGGTCTCGCCCTTCAACGTTTACGAAAACGGCGAGGCCATCGCGCGCTACAAGAACGAGACCAGCACGGCCCAGATCGGGCTCGGCTACTCGATCGAGCGCCTGGGCTATGCGCGCGTGGCAGCGGGCTACTTCTCCCAGGCCTCGACCCGCACGATCGGCGTGACCGACCTCAGCACGCCCGAGGTCGAGTCTCCGTTCGTGAGCGCCGAGCTTCTGCTCGACACGCTCGACAGCGTCAACTTCCCGACCAAGGGCTACCGCTTCGCCCTGCAGGGCCAGCGCATCTTCGACACGGACGGTCCCGGCTACAAGAACATCTATGAGGCCAACGTCTACGTGCCGATCACCTACGGCCGCTGGACGACGCTCTTCTCGGGCAAGCTGGGCCGCTCCGCCGTGCCGAGCGTCTTCTCGCTGGGCGGCGCCTTCGAGCTCACCGGCAGTCCCTACGGCCGCTGGACGGGCTCCGACATCCAGCTCGGCTCCGTGCGCATCTCGCGCAACATCTCCGACTGGCTGGGCGCAGGCGAGCGCACGGTCTGGCTCGGCGCATCGGCCGAAGCAGGCCGCGCCTACAACCGCGGCGAGGAAGGCGAGTCGAACAACCGCGACTGGCACCGTGCCGTGGGCGGCTACGTGGGTGTAGACAGCATCATCGGCCCCCTCTATCTGATGGCCGGCCGCACGATGGACGAAGGCTGGGGCGTCTACTTCTTCTGGGGCCGCAAGATGTAAGTCCGTCGCACAAAGACGGCATCGTCAGGGCCGCGTCTCGGGATCATGCACTAGAGGCGCGGGTTATACCCCCAAGACAGGGGCGGTTTTTCGAAACCACCCCTTTCGCTCTGATAGTCTGACAGGATGTTTTCTTCAAAACGCCTGACACAGAGGAGTTTGTGTGACACGCCACGAACTGGGCACCGTCTGCGTGCAGGGCGGTTGGCGCCCGAAGAACGGCGAGCCCTGCCAGCTCATCGGGATAGGGAAGACGCTTCTCGAGCGCAAGCTCTCGGGTGTCTTCGAGCACCGCGTCGTGAGGCGAAGCTCCATGCTCTTCAGGGGCTGCGACGACGTCTTCAGGATTCCGCACTCGAGGCACACGACGATCGACGAAGAGGCCGTGCGCGCACATCCCGAGCTCAAGGTGCTCGCTGAATCCGACGAGGCGGGGATCTTCGCCCTCTCGACCGAAGGCGGCAGGCAGATCTTCTTCACCGGACATGCCGAATACGATGCGGGCATCCTCAACGCCGAGTACAGGCGGGACAGGGCGGCGGGCCTTTTCGTGCGGATGAGACAAAAAAGTGCCGGCTCTCCCGAGGGAGCCGGCACATTGGCTTTGAGATGCTGCGCGCGTCGTGATTCAGGCGCGCAGAGATCTTTCAGGCCTTGAGGACGAGCAGGGGCACTTCGCAGCCGGCGGTGATGCGCATGGCGGTGGAGCCCATGAAGGCGGCCCGGAAGTTGCCGTAGCCGTGGGAGCCGATGACGAGCATGTCGAGCTTGCCTTCGCCCGCGTAGTTGCAGATCGCATCACCCACCTTGCCCTTGAGGTGCACGCGTTCGGCGGGAACGCCGGCGTCCTCGAAGACGGTCATGACGGGTTCGACGGCCTGATGGAAGGTCTCTTCGGTTTCGGAGACGTTGATCACTTCAAAGACGGCGTCCTTGCCGAAGAACTCGCGCTGGTTGACGACGAATTCGGCGGCGGCGTGGGCGTAGTCGGAGTGGTCGACGCAGATGCCGACGCGCATGGCGCCTGCGGGGATCTTGTCGCGAACGAGCAGAAGCGGACGCTTCGTGAGGCTGATCACCTTGGCGGAGACGCTGCCCACGAAGAAGCCTTCCATGGCGGAGAGGCCGCGGCAGCCCATGACGATGAGGTCGGCGTCCATGTGGTCGGCCTCGCGGACGATGACGGGCGCGAACTCGCCGCCCTCGACCTTGGCGCGGACGTCAAGGTCGCCGGCGTCTTCGCGCATGGCGTCGATGACCTTCATGCCTTCGTCCTGGCTGGCCTTGCGGACGGAATCGAGGCCGAGCGCGTTGATCACGGCTTCGGGGATGGAGTGCTGAACATTGAGAAGCTCAACGGTCGCCTCCTTTTCAGGCGAGAGCGCCTGGCGGGAGGCAATGAAGCGGAGTGCGTTGCGGCAGTGTTCGCTGCCGTCGACGGGAAGAAGAATGCGCATGAAGGATACCTCCTGTTTGTTTGAAGGCCATTGGCCTGAATCCATTCTAGCGCAGGATGTTCGCCCGAAGGGTGGCTAGGAGCGGGTAAAACCGCAGATTTCGGGTGCGTCGCAAAGGCTATCAACATAGGCGTCCGCCTCCTCGAGGAGTCGTGCCCTGTCGGCTTCGGACCACGGATCCCTGACGACGACGGTCTGAATGCCTGCGGCGTGCGCGGCACGCAGGCCGGGAAGCGAGTCCTCGAAGACGAGCGCCTCATCGGCGCGCACGCCGAGGGTCTCGAGCGCGAGGTGGTAGACCTCGGGGTCTGGCTTGATGCGGCTCACGTTCTCGCGCGTGAGAATGGCGTCGAAGACGCTGCTGAATGCAAGCTCGGGCGCGATGTGCGGGTTGACCGTCTCGTAGATGTCGATGTTGGCGCGCTTGGTCGTGGTGGCGACGGCGAGTTTGAAGCCGCGCTCCGAGAGCGTCTTCACGAAGGCGGCCGCGCCCGGCTTGAGGCGCACGTCGGACTTGAGAAGAGCGCGCGAGATGTGGTAGCGCTCGCGATGGACCTCCTCGCCGGGAAGCGGGCTCCCGCAGAAGGCGGCCAGATCCGCGCAGAAGCCGACATAAGGATTGGGTTCGAGGGCATGCCGCACGAGCGCATCCTCACGAAGGCGGGCGAGCGTCACGGGGTCGGCGGCGAGATCGGGACGGCCGAGGCTCGTGGCGAGAAGCTCGTCGACTGCGCTCCAGATGCCGAGAGAGTCAATGAGGGTGCCGTCAAGGTCGAAGATGACCGCCTTTTTGCCTTTGAGCATGATGTGTCCCGATCGTGTTGCGCAAAAGTGAAATTATCTCACGGGCCTCGGCGGCGGGGGCGCCGTGCGCGGCCAAGGGCCCCAGCCCGGTCCCCAGAACCAGCCGTGGTCCATGTAGAGCATCATGCGGTCTCGTTCGATTTCTGCGTCGCGCGCACGCTTCTGGGCGCGCTCGAGCGCCCACTGGAGGTCCTGCTCGAGGCCTGGTGCGGACTTGGGACGGTTGATTCTCACGGTCATGCCGTGTCGCAGGTCGCACAACGGCAGCGCTGCGTCGGTCGAGGCGGAGGCGCCGCTCGGCCACCTTGCCGTAAAGCCGGGAATCTGCGCACACTGTCCGGGATGGGCACCGTGCCTGAGCTCGTTGGTGTCGTACTCGACGTCGAGGGGCGCGCGGCCGTAGACGATGCTTCCCGATGCGTCGGTGATGACGGCGCCCTCGGGTTCGGAGACGACCGTGACGTAGGTAGAACAGCCCGTGAGGAAGACTGGAACGAGCAGAGCGGAAAGAACGGCGGCGCGCATGGTGCCCTCCGGAAAATGAAAGGTTCAGAAGGTCATTCTAACCGCACGTGATGCGGGGCGTACGCCGGCTCACGGAGGTGCCTGCGGGAGAGGTGATTCGCGCCAAAGGAAGGAATGCTGCGGGCGTGAATGGGAGTAAAAGCCAAAAAAACGCCGCAGGGCGGGCCTGCGGCGGTCTTCGGCTCATGGAGTCGAATGCGGCTTAGGGGATGTAGCGTTCGGGTTCGGGGCTTTCGAACTCGGTTTCGATCCACTTGAAGCCGTTGCGTTCGGCAGCCGGGATGCCCGCCTTCGTCGTGACGAGGGTGATGCCGGTGCCCGTGATCTCGCCGTTCTTCATGACGGACTTGCCGGCGACGATCGTCTCGACGGCCTGCTGGCGGTCGTAGTCGAAGACGGTGATGTCGGCGGCGGCGCCTTCGGAGAGGTGGCCGCGGTCATGCAGGCGCAGGTGGCGTGCTGGGTTGACGGAGGTCTTGACGACGAACTCGGGGAGCGTCAGGGCGCCGAACTTGACGAGCGAGAGGCCGACCGAGATGGCGACGTTGCGCGGAATGCAGCCGCCGTCGGTGGAGATGGCGTCGACCACGAAGCTACCGTCCTCGCGCTTGGCCGTGGCGACCATGAAGCGGGAGAGTGCGGGGTTGACGGGGAAGCTGCCTGCGCCCTTCATGCCCTGCTTTTCCCAGAGTTCGAGCGCGGCCTCGCCCTCGACGAGTTCGGACATGAAGCCCGTGTCGGCGATCGCGAAGCAGCGGTGTGTGAGGAAGGCTTCGCGCATGCCGGCGGCGTCGGGCGTGAGGCCGAACGTCTCGAGGCAGGTGCGGGTGACGTGGTCGATGATCTGGCCGTCCTCGTCGCAGTCAAGCACGGTGCCGTTGTTGGGGCTCACGTAGGCTTCGCACCAGAGGTTCGGGTTGGCGCGCAGCATCTCGATGGCTTCCTTCGACTCTTCGTCGACGGGATTGACGCGGCCGCGGCAGTAAGCGTTGATGTGGGCGAGGTGCAGGCGCTGGCCCTTGGCGGCCTCGATGACCTCGCGCATGCCGAGGATGTTGGAGCCCGCAGTGTGAGAACCGGCGTGCCAGGCGACGTAGGCGTTCATGTCGTTGGCGGTCTTGACGAGTTCGCGGCTCGTTTCAAGCGGCAGCGGCCAGTGGCCGCCCATGATCTTGACGCCGACGGCGCCCTTTTCGAGGCTTTCACGGACAAACTTCTCGAGCTGCTCGCGCGTGGGCGTCATCGTGCCGCAGTGCTTCATGGGCGAGAAGCCTTCGAGCATCGCGACGTTGATGCCTGCGCCGCAGGTCTTGGACGTCTCGAGGATTTCGTCGACGGGACCCGCCATGTCGAGGCAGGGGGG
>ERZ791611.1028-NODE-1028-length-21038-cov-2.993566_pt1 | contig 21038 bp, 15 predicted proteins | sample MGYA00510275_ERZ791611 | MGnify/ENA primary metagenome ERZ791611 (study PRJEB30046, sample SAMN00791912) | human gut metagenome | study: EMG produced TPA metagenomics assembly of the A metagenome-wide association study of gut microbiota in type 2...
TATTTATGAGAACGCTGCGGCCGTTTCCACCCGGCAAAAGCGTTTTCTACATAATTATTGCTCACCCTGCTTCAACCGAATGAGGGCGATCTCGTTGCGCATGGCATCCTTGAAGACTCTGACAAAATTCTTCTGGCCACTGTAAAGGCAGGTATCACTGCTCTTTCCCGTCACCGTACCGGTGAGAATGTACTCGGAATCCATGATGAGACGGATCTGATCCATCTGCTGTTCCTCTTCCTTAGGCTCTCTGAAATGCTCCGGCACCAGGTATTCTATGATCCCGGCCTTTAATTCCGCATCTTCCGGAAAAGGTTCTCTGTTGTCTTCTGAAATCAGCACCACTTTTTTCTGTGCCCGGACCAGCTCCCTGATCTCCTCCGACCATTGCTCCAGGAATCCACCTGTTGCGGAAAAATAAATACGCTTCTCGGCACCCAGAAGCATGTGCCGGATCTGTTCACAGATGTGGTCATAGCCTTCGATGGTGATATAGCCTTCTCTAGGTAAATTTTTCCTGGGGCCATCCGCCACCAGACGTTCTTTTGCTTTCCGCAGATACCGGATCCGGTTATCGCAGAACTCGGATAATGCTACAGCCAGATATTTTGAGGAGGTTCCTTCGATCACGTAAGCAGCACCATGCTCCACCAGGGATGCCAGTCCATTATACACATTGGACCTGGATATTCCGGTCAGCTTCGCCACCTCATATCCTGTCAATTCCTCATTTTTCAGAAGACACAGGTATATTGCAGCTTCCTGCCTGCTCAGCCCGAACAGGGTTAGTTGTTCTATGATTGCCGCTTCTTCCATAGATGCTCCTTTAGTAGTTCTTTACAGGAACACTATAGTAAGGATTCCTTGTTTTGTCAATAGGGGAAATACTTATTGAGAAAAGATGTCAGTAAAGAAATAGAAAGTGATGCCACTCCTCCGGGAGTTCTGTTTGTATTAAAAACGCCTTTTTTTGCTAAAAAAATACAAAAACAGGAGATTTTGGCCTTTTATAAGAGCTTATTTTCGCTAAAATAGGAAAAATAATAAAATCAGTACAAAAAATGTTTGATTTAGAGGTTTTTTTGTACTGATTTTGCTATTTTGATGCGATTTGCACCAAAGCAATAGAAATGCCTATAGTGTACAGATATTATGAGAAAGCACAAAACGCCCACGTCAGATGGAATGTCCTTCCAAGAATGATTGTCGGAAGGTGGTGATTTTTTCTCGAAAAGCATTGAAAGACAGGATGGAATGAACAGGATGTTTGCGGCAGGCTCCCTTGCATGACAGCCCTACGCTACGAACCATGCAAAAATAGAGCGAAACAGCATCGCTTGTGCGCAAGCTCCCATCGACGTGTTCCACTCTATTTCTGCATGGCTCGTAGCTATGCTAACTTTCCATTGACTAAACTATAGATTATTCTTCGTATCCGTTTGGATTGTTCTTCTGCCATCTCCAGGAATCCGCACACATTTCCTTAATTCCGTACTGCGCTTTCCAGCCAAGTTCACGTTCTGCCTTGCCCGGGTCACAGTAACAGGTTGCAATATCGCCAGGACGGCGAGGCTTGATGCTGTATGGAATCTTAATGCCGTTTGCTTCCTCAAAATTCTTTACGATATCAAGTACGCTGTAGCCGTGTCCGGTACCAAGGTTGTAAATGCAAAGTCCGGCGTTCTCTTCGATCTTCTTTAATGCCTTTACATGTCCGTTTGCCAGATCAACAACGTGGATATAATCGCGCACACCGGTTCCGTCCGGAGTATCGTAATCGTTTCCAAACACGCCGAGTTCTTTTAACTTGCCAACTGCAACCTGTGTAATATAAGGCATCAGGTTGTTTGGAATACCGTTTGGATTCTCTCCCATCGTTCCGCTTGGATGCGCCCCGATTGGATTAAAGTAACGAAGCAGAATCACATTCCACTCATTGTCTGCTTTGTAAATATCAGATAAAATCTGTTCCAGCATGGACTTTGTCCAGCCATATGGATTGGTACACTGTCCCTTCGGACAGTTTTCGGTGATCGGAATCTCTGCCGGATCTCCATATACCGTTGCTGAGGAAGAAAAAATGATGTTCTTGCATCCGTTCTGACGCATCACGTCAACCAATGTCAACGTGCCCGCAATATTGTTATTATAATATTCCCAAGGCTTTGCTACAGACTCTCCGACTGCTTTAAGTCCAGCGAAATGAATACAGCTTTCAATCTTCTGCTCTGCAAAAATTTTATTTAAAATGTCACGGTCAAGGATATCTCCCTTATAAAAAGTAACTTTCTTTCCAGTCAATGCTTCCACACGATCCAGCGACTTTTCGGAAGCGTTTGACAGATTATCCAAAACAACAACATCATACCCCGCATTCTGCAGTTCTACACATGTATGACTTCCGATATAGCCTGCTCCACCAGTAACTAAAATTGCCATAATTCCACTCTCCCTTTCTGTGCTTTTGTTTTCTTTTGACATCTTTATTCTATCGCTCTTATCCACAAATGTACAGAACCAAATGTAGAGAAAACATGTAAAAATGTTGCATGTGCATAAAAAAACGTATAAACTGAATATTAAAGATAACAAAAGCAGCCATGAACTCTATGGGTGTACAAGGAGTGTTTTCCATGAACGATCAATACAAAAATTCCTATAAAGCAACCGCAAAAGAACTTGTTTCCCTGTCGGTTTACAATGTCGGATACCAACTATGCGATGCCGGTTATCAGTGGGGTCCCGGAATCCGTGACCACTATCTGATTCACTATATTATCTCCGGCAAAGGCACCTATGAAGTGCATCACGAAGTCCATTCTCTCTCCGCCGGAGATGCCTTTTTAGTTTATCCTAATACTGAGGTTATCTACCGTGCAGACGCCAAAAACCCATGGGAATACGCCTGGGTCGGTTTTACCGGAAGCGACGCTGCCACCATCCTGCAGGCAACTGATTTTTCTCGCAAAAATCCCTGTATTCATGCAGTGCCAAACGGAGAAGAAGTCAAGCGGCAGCTTCTGCATATTTACGATGCCAGAGGAAATGGTTTTGAGCATGCAGTGGAAATGACCGGACGGCTCTATACTACTCTGGCACTTTTTCTGAAATCTTCTGCCAAAAAAGATACACAGCTGACATCCGCTACCTATGTCCAAAAGAGCATCGAATATATCAGCGCCAATTACTCCTACCCGATCACAGTGGAAGATATTGCCGCCTACGTCGGTTTAAGCCGCAGCCATCTGTTCCGTTCCTTTGAACTGGTGCTGCAGCAGTCCCCAAAAGAATACCTCACGGATTTTCGCATGAAACAGGCATGCTATCTGTTGGAACACTCAAATCTTTCGATCACCGCCATTGCAAATTCCGTCGGATTTGATAATGGGCTGTATTTTTCAAAAACCTTTCATAAGAAAAAAGGGGCCTCTCCCAAAGCTTATCGCATAAAAATAAGAGGGACAGAATAATTTTTGCCCCTCTTTTCTTCTAATGCCACGGAAACGTGAACATTCCATAAATATAAATAAATAAAATCCCTACAGGCACAAAATAACAGAACAGCGGTTTCATCCATGCCTTGATTTTTAAGCCTTTTCCCGCATTGGCCTCCTGCAGGAAATTGTTCCACCCCCATCCCCGGCGTGTACAGCAAAACAGCGCCAGTATCAGTGAGCCGAGCGGCATCGCATTGTTAGACACAATAAAATCCCACAAATCCAGCCATGCCGTGCCTTTTGCAAACGGCTGAAAACGAATCAGACTGTACCCCAGCGCCGTTGTCAATGCCACAAGAAACGTCCCAATCCCGCAGGCAATACATCCCACCGGACGTGACCAGCCCGTCAGTTCCCGGATCATGGCAAGCAGATTCTCACATACTCCAAATACCGTTGACATGGCAGCAAACACCATGAACAGGAAAAACAGCGCACCCCACCAGCGTCCGCCCTGCATATGGTTAAACACACTCGCCATCGTATCAAACAAAAGGCTTGGTCCCGCAGTCACTTCAAGATTATAGGTATCGCAGGCAGGAAACATAATCATGCCTGCAACAACTGCTACAAACGTATCTAAAACAATGATATTTACGGATTCTCCCAAAAGGGAACGCTCTTTCCCGATGTAGCTTCCAAAGATCGCCATGCCACCCATACCGACCGACAACGTGAAAAACGCCTGATTCATTGCTTTTACAATCATTGTACCTGATATTTTGGAAAGGTCCGGAATCAGATAAAAAGCCAGCCCATCCTTTGCGCCGGAAAGCGTAAAACTGTGGATCGCCAACACCAGCATCAGCACCAGAAGCGCCGACATCATATATTTGGTAATGCGTTCAAGGCCTCCCTGCAGCCGGAAACTCAAAATCACAAATGTAATCACAACCGTGATCAACAGGTAACCAACATTTACGGATGGTGTTGTGATCATTTTTTCAAATCCCAAATCCGCATTCTGACCGGTAAGAAACTTCACAAAATAATAAATAATCCAGCCTGCAACAACGGAATAAAACGCGATCAGTGCAATATTTCCAATCAGACACACAATCCCCGGAATTTTCCATTTGCGTTTTCCGGAAAGTTTCTCATACATATACAAGGGACTTGTCTGTGCCGCACGTCCTACGGAAAGTTCCATCACCATTGCCGGAAGCCCTAAAATGAGCAGACAGATCACATAGACAAGCATGAAACTGCCACCGCCGTTTTGTCCGCACATCCAGGGAAACTTCCATACATTTCCGCATCCGATTGCACATCCTGCCGAGAGCATAATAAACCCAAGTCTGCTTCCGAGCTGTTCTCTTTTTTCCATTGTTTCCAATACCTTTCCCCGTATATTTTTCAAAAAACTCCGGACAAACAACTTGTCCGGAGTTTTCTACCCAACATTTTTCCGATGACTAAGCTAATGCTTTCTTTGCAACTTCTGCAAGCTTTGCAAAACCTGCTGCATCTGTAACAGCCATGTCAGCTAATACCTTACGGTTTAAATCAGCTCCAGCTACCTTTAATCCGTGCATGAACTGGCTGTAAGAAAGTCCGTTCATACGAGCTGCTGCGTTGATACGAGCAATCCATAACTGACGGAACTGTCTCTTTCTCTCTTTACGTCCAGAATAAGAACTTGTTAAGGCTCTCATTACGGACTGCTTAGCTACACGATACTGCTTGGAACGAGCTCCTCTGTATCCCTTTGCTAACTTTAAAGTTCTGTTATGTCTTTTCTTAGCGCCTAATCCGCCTTTAACTCTTGCCATTTCCTATATCCTCCTTAACAAATCTTAGATGTATGGTAAAATCTTCTTCATGTTCTTGATGTTTGTCTGATCCATCATTGCTGCTTTTCTGAGATTTCTCTTATTCTTTGTTGTTTTCTTTGTTAAGATATGTCTTCTGTAAGCCTTGTTTCTCTTTAACTTTCCGGTTCCGGTTGCTTTGAAACGCTTTGCTGCTGCTCTGTTTGTCTTAATTTTTGGCATTGTGTATTCCTCCTTAATAAATGTTATCTCTTCTCTGCCAACACCATACCGATGCTTCTTCCCTCGATCTTCGGTGCTTTTTCCACTACTGCGATATCGGAAAGCTGCTCAGCAAGATCATCTAAGATGTGCTTACTGCTGTTCATATGTGCCATCTCGCGACCACGGAAACGAAGTGTGATCTTGACTTTATTGCCTTTTGCGAGGAACTTCTTTGCAGCGTTCATCTTGGTGTTCAAATCATTGGTGTCAATGTTTGGTGACAGGCGGATTTCTTTTAATTCCACTGTCTTCTGCTTCTTCTTTGCATCCTTTTCCTTACGTGCAAGATCATAACGATACTTACCGTAATCAATTACCTTGCATACAGGCGGCTTTGCATTCGGAGCAATCTTGACAAGGTCAAGACCGGCTTCATCTGCAATTTTCTGTGCCTCTCTGGATGAGACAACACCAATCTGCTCGCCATCCGGTCCGATCAGACGAACCTCTCTGTCTCTGATCTGTTCGTTAATCATTAATTCGCTAATGGTTTTGTACCTCCAATAAAAAATAGTGGATAGGCAGACTATCCACTATTACATCTAACATTCATATAACATGCTAAAAGTATGAACACTAAGTCGCCCGATTGCGCTTAGGTGAGAGTGGATACTCTACTTGTTTCTTAACAACCATTTGACTATACCACCTGATTACGGTATTGTCAACTGTTTTCTGTAAATTTATTCCGCCGGTTCTGCCGGAATAAACAGCCGCTGGTTGTTTCCCGGATTCTGATCCGGCACTGCTGCTTTTGCCTCCGCACAAAACTGCTCCTGCGAGTTTATCAGAACCTTGCCCCGCTTGTCAAGTTTTTCATACGTACCATCCGGCTGCATCACACGCGCTTTCACATTATCTTCCAATTCCACATGCAGAATATGCAGTGCTTTTTCTTTGAGTTCCTCCTCAATCACCGGGAAAACAATCTCTACACGCCGGTCAAGATTTCGCGGCATCCAGTCCGCACTTCCCATAAATACTTCCGGATTGCCGTCATTATAAAAATAGAAAATGCGGCTGTGCTCCAGGAAATTTCCCACAATGGAACGCACGGAAATATTTTCACTCACTCCCGGAATTCCGACGCGCAGACAGCAGATTCCGCGCACGATCAGATCAATCTTTACACCGCTTGCAGATGCCTCATACAGTGCCGCAATAATGCCCGGATCACAGAGGGAATTCATTTTTGCCACGATACGGGCTTCCCTTCCCTGCTGCGCGTTTTTTGTTTCCCTACCAATCAGCCGCAAAAATTTATCCCGCAGCCAGTATGGTGCCAGCACCAGTTCATTCCATGCCAGCGGTTCGGAATATCCGGATAACATATTAAATACCGCTGTGGCATCCTCCCCGATCGACTCTTTGCAGGTAAAGATTCCACAGTCCGTATATAATTTTGCCGTCGAATCGTTATAGTTTCCGGTTCCCAGATGAACATAGCGGCGGATTCCGTCCTCTTCCCGGCGGACCACCAGTGCGATCTTGCTGTGTGTTTTAAGGCCAACGAGACCATAGATCACATGACAGCCTGCCTGTTCCAGTTTTTTCGCCCATACAATGTTGTGCTCCTCATCGAAACGGGCTTTCAGCTCAACCAGAACCGACACCTGCTTGCCGTTTTCCGCTGCCTGTGCCAGACTGCTGATAATCGGGGAATTTCCGCTGACACGATACAGTGTCTGTTTAATCGCCAGGACATCCGGATCTTTGGATGCCTGCCGGATGAAATCCACAACCGGATCAAAGGTTTCGTATGGATGATGCAGAAAAATATCCCCTTTGCGGATTGCGGCAAAAATGTCACTTCCCGGTGTAATTTCCGGCACCTGCTGCGGCGTATACGGTTTATAGCGGAGATGGTCATATCCGTCAATCCCATACATTTTCATTAAAAAAGTCAGATCAATCGGTCCTGCAATCTGAAAAATATCCTCATCCGATACTTTCAGCTCGGTCTTTAAAAATTTCAGAAGCTTTTTGTCTACCTTCTCTTCAATTTCCAGACGGATAACTTCTCCCCACTGACGCATCTTTAATTTGTTTTCAATCTCTTTCAGCAAATCTGATGCCTCATCCTCATCAATTGTCAGATCTGCGTTTCGCATGATCCGGTACGGATATGCACACAATACCTTGTAATTGGAAAACAATATGCCGATGTTGCGTTCTATGATCTGCTCAAGCAGAATGAAAGACTTCGTTTCCCCTTCGCTTGGAATCTGTACCAGACGCGGCAGAACACTTGGCACCTGCACCGTTGCAAACACGGTCTCATCCTCCGTTTTCTTTCCGGTCAGAAGTGCTGCAATATTCAGTGTTTTATTGCGGATCAGCGGGAACGGACGCGATGCATCCACCGCCATCGGGGTGAGTACCGGATATACATTTTCCATAAAATAGCGATCCACAAAACGCGCCTGTTCCTCGTTCAGATCCTCATGTGCATCCAGAAGATAAATTCCTTCTTTACGCAGAAGCGGCATCAGGGAACGGCTGAAAGTACTGTACTGGATATTGACCAGTTCCCGCGCCTGTTTATTGATGGCGGAAAGCTGCTCCGTTGCGGTCATTCCGGCGATATCACGCTTTTTATATTTTGCGTGTACCATATCCTTTAAGGATGCCACCCTTACCATAAAAAATTCATCCAGATTGGAAGAAGTAATACTGACAAATTTCAACCGCTCCAAAAGCGGAATGGATTTATCTCTTGCTTCACTTAATACACGCTGGTCAAACTTAATCCAGCTGAGCTCACGGTTTTCATAATATGCCGGATCTTTAAAATCTATTTTTGTGTCCATAAAAGCCCTCCGATCTAATAGTTATAAATACGCTTCTCTTTTAAAACAGGTTTCATGCTGTATACATTTTCAAAATAAGAGGTCTTTGCGTCAAACAATGCCTGTTCCAGCGCAATATCCTCAAATGCCTCGACCGTAATCACGAGTTTTCTCTCCCTTACCGCGATCCGGATATTTTTAAACTTCTGTTTATGACTCTGATCCAGCGCATTTGCCACACGAAGAATTGCCGAAAGTTTTGCCACACAAAGATACTCTTCCTGGCTCAATACATCAGCGACTTCCTCATACGGATCCAGCGGAAGAGTATTGTAGCGCACGATCTGTGCAACAATCTCGCGCTCCTGATGGGTCAGACCGATAATCTCTGAGGACATGATAATATGATACGTACTCTCCGACGCTTCCGCAAAGCTGACATACTTTCCACAGTCATGCAGGATTGTAGCCACCTGAAGCAGCAGACGCGCCCGCTTTCCAAGTCCGTGTTCCTGTTTCATCGCATCAAAAATCTTAATGGATAGCTTGGAAAGTGTCTGAATGTGTGGAGAAAAACTGTGGTAATGCTCCGATAAAAATGTGGCCGCCGAAATGACATCCGCATCAAAATCATGTGTCGATGCCAGCAGTTTATTGTGCTGTGCATAATCAAATGCCATACCATCCTGAATGTTTGCTCCCGGCACCCATACCTCTTTTGGATTCACATTCTGTGCCATCATCTTATACAGCACAAGTGCCGGAATGATCAGCGGTTCCCTCTCATCTGAAAGATTTAATTCCGCTGTGATCTCCTCCAGCGTTTTTTTGAGCAGTTTATCGATAAATTTAGAGAATTTATCCAGCTTTACCTGCCGGCTTTTTCCGCCTTTTTCCTCAATTTTTTTGACCAGGCCGCCGGCATAGTCACTGATCAGGATCAGATAATCCACCGGCGTATTCATGTACATGGAGCGAAATCCCTCGAGTTTTTTATTGACATATTCCTCAATCTGGTTTTCATACATTTTCAGGGAGTATCCGCGGTCTCCAAGCAGATTCCGCAGGCGCATAATGCCTGTTTCCATGTGTTGTGTCGTGATCATTTTCCCGTCACGGAATAATGTGATCTGCACACTCGCCCCGCCGACATCCACGACTGCTGCACTCGTCTTTATCATCTCCTCAAACACCGGACTGCCAGCCACCGCTTTATAACTGATAAAACGGTGTTCCGAGTTGCTGAGCACCTTTACCCGGAATCCGGTTCTAAGATAAATCTGGTCAAGGACAAATATCTCATTTGTGGTATCCCGGAGTGCGGCGGCTGCACAGACTTCATAACTGTCTACCTTGTAGCTTTCCATGATCTCTTTAAACTGCGCCAGTGTTTCACAGAGTTCTTCCACCTGCTCATATCCGATTGTCCCGGTGCCGTAAGCACCTTTCCCCAGTTCCTGCCGGGACCGGATGTGATCCACCTCATGAAACTTTTTTCTGTTTGTAAACTCAAATACCTTCAGGCTCACATCGTATGTGCCAATATAAATTGCTGCAAATGTGTGAATTGCCATACGCCCACCTTCTTTCACCAATTCTGACTAATACGTACCAAGAATCCGGAATGCAATTGTTTCCTCCCGAAGTCCGCGCAGCGCATTCTGCACTGCATGATCCTCAAATCTTCCCTCAAAATCAACAAAGAAACGATATTCCCAGTTTTTATTCTGTAACGGACGTGACTGGATATTTGTCATATTCAGTCCATTATAAATAAAATGCGACAGTGCATGATATAAAGCACCGCTTTCGTGATTAATCTCAAAACAGATGCTGATCCGGTCTGCCTGATCGGTATATACTTTTTTCCCTGTCACAACAATAAACCGGGTCGAATTATTTTTATTATTCTGAATGGAATTGCGTAATACTTTCAACCCATAAATCTGGGCATTTTTTGCACTGGCAATCGCCGCCTGGGAAATCTCCCCATCCTCTTTGACCTTCTTGGCTGCAACGGCATTATTGCTGACACTGAATTTTTCCCAGTCCGCATGACTGTCCAGAAATTCACTGCACTGCATCAGTGACTGTTTGTGCGAATACACGGTACGGATATCTCTCTCATCCGCATCTTCCAGTCCTAAAAGTGCATGATCAATACGGATGATCTGCTCCCCGACAATATAATTATCATATTCCACCAGAAGATCATAATTTTCCGAGACAATTCCTGCCGAAGAATTCTCGATCGGGAGTACCGCATAATCCGCTTCCCCGTTCTTAATGGCCTCCATGGCATCTTTCCAGCTCTCCACATGGAAATTATTGCAGTTTTCTCCAAAAAACTGTTCCATGGCAAGCTGGCTGTAGGCACCTTCGAGTCCCTGAAAAACAATCCTTGCATTGGAATAATCCAGCGTGTGAATCGGCTCAAACTCCTGCGGAGGCATAATTCCATGCTCCGTCAGCAGTTTATACTGTTTCTTACGGCTCATCGCCATGATCTGCTCAAAAAGTTCACGGATTCCGTGTCTGGTAAAATCACTTTCCGCTTTTTTCTGCAGCGTTGCCAGCTTGGATTCCTCTCTCTCCTTGTCAAAAATCTGCTTCCCGGTATTTATTTTGTATTCAGCCACATCCGAGGTCAGTTTCATCCGTTCCTCATAGAGTTTTACGATCTGTTCGTCAATTTTATCAATATCTTTTCGGATATCTAGTAAATCTTTCATATAGCGCTCCTTCATGATTTATGATAAAATTTTATAACACAAAGGTATAAAAGGCAAGATACAACTTACCAAGGAGGACTCGATATTATGAAAAAACGTTTGCCCATAATTATAATTGCTGTTCTGGTCGTAGTATTTGCAGGACTGGGCTTTTACAGCCATCAGAAAAGTAAGATCAAATACAACACAAGCTATGTCAACGGAAATACTGCCGGAAACCTTTACAATGCCGGCTTGTTTTGTGAGAAAAACGGAACCGTTTATTTTGCCAATCCGGATGACGATTACCGGCTGTATTCCATGGATACAAACGGCAATCATCTGAAAAAACTCAGTTATGACCGTGTCATGTATATCAACGCCGATGACCATTATGTATACTATGTACGCAATAATGAAAATAATGGAACCGGATTTGATTTCTTCTCCTACGCAAGAAACAGTCTGTGCAGAATTGACCAGAATGGAGAAAACACTAAAATTTTAGACAAAGATCCCTGCCTGTATGCCTCGCTTGTCGGAAACTACATTTATTATCTGCACTATGATGACAAGGATGCTACAACGCTTTACAAGATCGGAATCGATGGCGAAGGACGCAAAAAAGTATATTCGCCTTACATTTTTACATGCAGCACGCTGGGTCAGTATATTTATACCAGCGGAACCGAAAGTGACGGTGCCATCTATCAGCTGGATACCGCCAGTGACAGTTTAAGCAAAGTCTATGAATGTAATTCTTTCAAACCGATTGTAACCAGTGATGACAATGTCTATTATATGGATGTGGATCAGAACAACGCCCTGGTACATACCAATATGAAATCCGGTCATCCGGTTACACTTACCAAGGACAGTCTGGATCTCTACAATGTATACGGAAGCAGTATTTTTTATCAGCGCTATTCCGAAGACAATCCGGCCCTTTGTATGATCAAAAATGACGGCAGTGGATATCAGGAACTGGCACAGGGCAATTACTCCAATATCAACGTCACTTCCAGTTACATCTATTTTACCGATTTTAAGACAAAAGAAATGTTCTGTACACCGACCGATCATCCGGGAACACTCACCGCTTTCCATCCCGGCGTTATCAAAAAATAAATTTATAAGACTGTAAAAGAGGAGGAACCCAAAAATGCGGTTCCTCCTCTTTTGTTTTTCAAAACTTCCATAACATTACGCGCCAAAATCAAACAGGGAAAGCTGATTGGATTCCGGCATATCGCCAAACAATCCCAGATCACTCATCAGTTCTATTGTTGTCTTTGATACTTTTGTCCGTTCCCTAAAATCATCCTTGGAAAGAAAAATTCCGTCTTTTGCCGCTTCTGCAATCGCAACTGCCGCATTATCGCCAAGTCCGTCAATCGTATTGAGTGCCGGCAGCAGTTTTCCATCCACAATCTGAAAATGATGCGGTTCTGACTTATAGATATCCAGCGGAAGAAATTCAAATCCTCTGGCATACATTTCCTGTACCAGACGCATATCTTTGTAGGTATCCTGCTCTTTTTTGGAGAGCTCGTCCTTGCGCTTTTCGTACTCATGCATATATCCTTCCAGTTTTTCTTTTCCCTGACACATCAGCTCATAACTGAAAGCGGTCGCACGGATAGAAAAATATGCTGCATAGTAAGCCAGCGGATAAAACACCTTACAGTAGGCAATGCGCCATGCCATCATAACATACGCGGCTGCATGGGCTTTCGGGAACATGTACTTAATCTTCTCACAGGACCAGATATACCAGTCCGGTACATCATGTTCCTTCATCGTTGTGATCCACTCATCACGCAGGCCTTTTCCCTTACGGACACTCTCCATAATGGTAAATGCAAGACCACTTTCCACACCTTTTCCGATCAAATAGATCATGATATCATCTCGGGTACAGATGGCAGTAGAAATTGTAGCCGTGCCATTCTGGATCAGTACCTGCGCATTTCCAAGCCATACATCTGTACCGTGGGAAAGTCCTGCAATACGAATCAGGTCTGAAAAGTATTTCGGCTTGGTATCGATAAGCATCTGCATGGCAAAGTCTGTACCGAATTCCGGGATTCCCAGGCATCCAAGCTTACATCCACCAATATCCTCCGGCTCGATTTTCAATGCTTTCGTGCTTGCAAATAATGACATGACATCCCTCTGATCCAGCGGAACATCCCTCGCACTGATGCCTGTCAGATCCTCCAGCATTCGGATCATGGTCGGATCATCGTGTCCCAGTATATCAAGCTTCAGCAGGTTTCCATCAATGGAATGATAATCAAAATGAGTGGTGATAATATCACTGTTTACGTCATTCGCAGGATGCTGGACAGGTGTAAATTTCTCGATTTCCTCTCCCACCGGAAGTACAATGATACCTCCCGGATGCTGTCCTGTGGTACGGCGGACTCCTGTGCACCCCTGCACGATACGGTTAATCTCACAGTAACGTTTATGCACGCCGCGTTCCTCGAAATAATTCTTCACATAACCGAATGCCGTTTTCTCTGCCAGTGTACCGATAGTTCCAGCTTTAAACGTCTGTCCTTTACCGAAAATAACCTCTGTATATCGATGTGCATTTGCCTGATATTCTCCTGAGAAATTAAGGTCAATATCAGGCTCCTTATCTCCCTTGAATCCAAGGAATGTTTCAAAAGGAATATCAAATCCCTCTTTCTTCATTTTTGTCCCACATTTCGGACAGATTTTATCAGGCATATCGCACCCTGCCATACCTGCATATTGCTTTACTTCCGGCGAATCGAAATCACTGTATTTACAATCCGGATTCGGACATAAGTAATGCGGCGGCAGAGGATTTACCTCTGTGATACCGGACATTGTAGCCGCCAGGGAAGATCCTACTGATCCTCGCGAACCTACCAGATATCCGTCCTCATTAGACTTCCACACCAGTTTCTGTGCAATAATATACATTACGGCGTAACCATTCGAAATAATAGAGTTCAGTTCTCTATCCAGACGGCTTTCCACGATCTCCGGCAGGGGATCTCCGTACATTTCATGTGCCTTTGTGAAGCAGATATTCTTCAGATCCTGGTCGGAATTTTCAATGACCGGTGGGAATTTATCCGGATGGATCGGGGAAATTTTCTCGATCATATCCGCAATCTTATTGGTGTTCGTAATGACAACTTCCTCAGCTTTCTCACTTCCCAGATAGGAGAATTCCTCCAGCATTTCTTCCGTAGTACGCAGATATAATGGTGCCTGTTCATCCGCATCCGAGAAACCATTTCCAGCCATAATAATACGTCGGTATACCTCGTCCTGAGGATCCATAAAGTGCACATCACAAGTAGCTACAACAGGTTTCTTAAACTGCTCTCCAAGCTTGACGATCTTTCTGTTTATCTCTTTTAAATCTTCCTCAGAATTGATCATATCATGCTTGTCATCCGCGATCATAAATTTATTATTTCCAAGCGGCTGAATTTCCAGATAGTCATAAAAATTAACCAGTCTGGCAATCTCCGTATCCGGTGCATTTCGCAGTATTGCCTGATACAGCTCTCCTGCCTCGCAGGCACTTCCCACCAGAAGACCATCCCTATGCTCTTCCAGCACACTCTTCGGTACACGAGGACGTCTGTGATAATATTTCAGATGAGACTGGCTTACCAGTTTATACAGATTAATACGTCCCGTCTCATTTCTGGCAAAAATAATCGCATGGTAAGTTGGTAACTTCTTAATAGTATTGGCCGATACCGCTCCCTGTTTATTCATCTCATCAACATCAAGAATATCTCTGTCCGCCAGCATTTTGACAAATTTCACAAAAATCTCTGCTGTACATGCGGCATCGTCTACTGCACGATGATGATTCTCCAGTGAAACTCCTACTGCTTTTGCAACCGTATCCAGCTTAAATCTGTTCAATGCAGGCAACAGGAAACGCGCCATTCCGACCGTATCCACGTAAGTAAAATCATGCTTGATTCCCAGTCTGTCACAGTTTTTCATAATGAATCCCATGTCAAAGTCCGCATTATGTGCAACCATTACCGCCCCCTTGCTGAATTCAAGGAATTTCGGCAGAATTTCTTCGATTGTCGGCGCATCCATTACCATGCTGTCATTAATGCTTGTAAGCTGTTCAATACGGAACGGGATCGGTACTTTTGGGTTTACAAACGTGGAAAAACGATCGGTAATCTCTCCGTTCTCTACCAGTACCGCGCCAATCTCAATAATCTGACAGGTCAGAGAAGAGAAGCCTGTTGTCTCGATATCAAAGACTACAAATCTTCCATCCAGTTTCTGTCCTTTTCCATTTGTCACCATACCCTTTAAGTCATCTACAAGGTAAGCTTCCATACCATACAGAACCTTGAAATCAGAGTCCTTCGGCACACATCCACCCCATGCATCGAAGCAATGATTTGCCTCGGGAAATGCCTGAACGACACCATGGTCTGTGATGGCAATGGCAGGATGTCCCCACTCATAGGCACGTTTTACCAGAGATTTGGCATCTGTGACACCATCCATATCGCTCATCTTCGTATGGCAGTGAAGTTCAACTCTTTTCTGAGGAGTGGTATCCACCCTGGCTGTGGTAAAGTTGGCAATCTTTTTGATTCCTGCGATAGACGCAATCGTCAGTTCACTGTCAAATCTGTCCACGGTCGTTACGCCGCGAAACTTCAGAAATGCACCTTTCTTTACATGCTCTGTGACTTCCGGAACCTGTTCATTTCGAAGGAACATTTTCACTACAATACTGTCAGTAAAGTCTGTAATCGGGAAAATCAGAATCGTCTTTTCATTTCGAATCTCTCTGGCTTCAACATCCATAACCTGTCCGCGGACAATGACCTCACCCATCTCACCGGTGATTGTTTCAAGGGCAACAGGTTCGCCTTCAAAATCTCTTCCATAGATAACATCCGGATTGCTGTCTCGTCTGAATCCACCGCGGAAATCACCTTTTTTATTGTCTTTTCGATCAGCAAATGCGGACTTTTTGTCCTTCTTTTCCTGCTGTGATTTATCTGCTTTCTTCTCTGCCTTTTTCTCCGTTGTTCCACTTTCTTCAGTCTGTGAAGTCTCCTCCGTTTTGGCATTCATCTTTGCATGACGAATTACGTTCTCTACTTCCTGAGCAATCTGAACTGCTGCATTCTTACGGTATTTGCTCTCCTGCGTTTCTGTAAACTCCAGCTCCACTTTCAAATCCATCCCGCATCTTTCGCAGAAAACTTTCTGCAGATATTCGATCAGAATCTCGCTTTTTTCTCTGGCTATTACCGAGTCAGGAAGAATCATATGAAGATCATTTGCACCCGGAAAAGTAATCTGTGCCTGCTTGAACATGTTATATTCCAGCATATTGTAATTGCGCAGTTCCAGTTCCATACTAGATCTGTATGTGTCCAGGAAATTCTGCGGAGTATACTGCCCTGACAGATGAAACTTCTCTATTACAGTAACCGTAACTCCCAGTCCTGCAAAAATCTGCCTCTCTATCTGCTCTTCCAGGGCAAAAATATGCTTCTTATGAATCCAGCGTTCACTTTTTATATATACCCAGATATGAGTCTTGGAAGGATTGCAGGAAACTCTGGTTACAAACACCATGTCCAACAGCTCTTCCAGTTCTTTTTTCACTTTTAAATTGGGAAATACGTCAAAAAAATCTTTTTCCAAAATAAAATCTCCTCTTTATATAAATGAAGCAAAGATAATCTCTGCTTCATTGCAAAGATTATTTTTTCCAGTTTAAAAGTTCCTCACGCAAGGTATCCAAAAGCTCCTCTTCCGGAACCTTTTTAATGATCTCGCCATGCTTGATCAGAAGTCCGACACCAACACCGCCTGCAATTCCGATATCTGCTTCTTTTGCTTCTCCAGGTCCGTTTACCACACATCCCATAACCGCTACTTTAATATCAAGCGGGATATCCTGCACCATAGTTTCTACCTTGTTTGCAAGACCGATCAGATCAATCTGTGTACGTCCGCAGGTTGGACATGACACGACTTCCACGCCGCCTTTGCGAAGTCCAAGTGTCTTCAGGATACGTTTTGCTGACTTGATTTCTTCCAGAGGTGCGCCTGTAAGGGAAACCCGGATGGTATCACCGATTCCCTGATTCAGAATGATTCCCAGACCGATCGCTGATTTGATATTTCCGGAATACAGAGTTCCTGCTTCTGTGATTCCTACATGAAGTGGATAGTTTGTTTTTTCTGCGATCAGTTCATGTGCTTTTGCACACATGAGAACGTCTGAAGATTTAATACTGATGACAAGATTATCATAGCCTAATTCCTCGATAATGTGTACTTTATCCAGCGCACTCTCAACCAGTCCTTCTGCTGTAACACCATGATATTGTTCCACAAGCTCCTTCTCCAGCGAGCCACTGTTTACACCGACACGGATTGGGATGTTGCGTTCCTTCGCCACATCAACGACTGCTTTAATACGCTCTGTATTTCCGATATTTCCCGGATTGATGCGTATTTTATCCGCTCCGTTTTCCATCGCTGCGATAGCCAGACGATAGTCGAAATGAATATCTGCTACCAGTGGAATATGAATCTGTTTCTTGATTTCTTTTAACGCTTTTGCAGCTTCCATAGTAGGTACTGCGCAACGAATAATGTCGCATCCTGCCTGCTCCAGCGCAAGGATCTGTGCTACAGTCTGCTCTACGTTTTCTGTCTTTGTGTTCGTCATGGACTGGATTAAAACAGGGTTACCACCACCGATTTTTTTGTCTCCGACCCGGATGACTTTTGTATGATCTCTGTACATAATTACCTCTTTATTCTTTCCTATAATAATCTCACAGAATGCTCCATTCTATCCAGTCTGGCATCGGTAAGATTCTGCAGAACCGGAGATTAAGTGCATTATTCTCTGAAATTACTATAAACATCTTCTACCAGAAGCAGGAGCGGCCGAGTTCCCGGCAGCTCCCGCCCAATTTTCGTTATCCGTAACTATTCAGCTCCCTCACAAAATAATAGACTGCTGAAATATATACAATCATTTATCTACTGTCTGATTTCCAGAAGTTTCCGCTTCAGTTCATCTTCCATGCGGCGTATTTCTGACTCTGCCGCCTGCCTCTTCTGGCGTCCTTCCATCTGGATGCGCATTACATCATCCAGTGTCTGAATCAGATCTGCATTTGTTTTCTGAAGTGTCTCAAGGTCAACAATCCCTCTTTCAGATTCCTTCGCTATCTCAACCGTTGCCGTATGAAGCATCTCTGCGTTTTTCCTGAGAAGTTCATTTGTAATATCTGTCACCTGTCTCTGCGCCTGTGTCGCTTCTGCAGAATGAGCGATTCCAAGTGCAAGCACCATCTGGCTCTTCCATAACGGAATCGTATTTACGATTGTTGTCTGGATTTTCTCTACCATTACGGTATCATTATTCTGAATCAGACGGATCTGCGGTGCTGTCTGCATGGCAATCGTACGGGTAAGCTCCAGATCATGCAGCTTCTTCTCAAAACGATTGCATTTCTCATCCAGATCCCTTGCTGCCTGTGCATCCTCAGGAAGTCCGCTCATCATCGCCTTATTTTTCAGCTCTGCAAGTTTTCCGTTTCTGGTTTCTTCCAGTTTCTTTTTGCCAGCAAGGATATACATGGTAAGTTCTTTAAAGTAATTCAGGTTCTGCTCATACATCTTGTCCAGCATAGCGGAATCCTTCAGCAGACGCACCTGATGCTGCTGAAGGGAATCTGTGATTTTCTCAATGCTGACCTCTGCCTTGTCATATTTGTTCTTCAGATTCTCAATCTTAGAAGACTGTTTCTTAAAGAATCCGAAAAATCTGCCGCCATCATCCTGCGCATCAAAATCTCTTAATTCTCCAACCACATTTGTGATCAGATCTCCGATTTCTCCCAGATCCTGCATCTTCACGTTCTCTAATGCAGTGTCTGAGAAATCTGCCATCTTCTTCTGTGTTCCGGCACCATACTGAAGAATCTGGTTTGTGTTCTCAATATCGATTTTTGCTGCAAATTCATTTACCATCTGCTGCTCTGCCGGTGTCAGTGCCGGAGCTTCTTCTTTTGGCTGTGGCTGCTCCACTTTTACAGGCTCCTCTTTTTTCTCGAATTCCCCAAGATCTGGTTCCAGTGTTAATGATGGTCCTTCCATTTCAAAATCTTTAAATTCTTCTCCCATGGCATCTCCTTTTTATCAGGCTTTTTTCAGGTTTTTCTCATATTTTCGGTAATTCTGATTCTTATTCCTGACTAAACCTGCTGTTTTTGTTTTATAGCGTTTCATGGTTATCAGTTCTTCTTCATTTTTGCAAAATCATCATCTGTCAGGCCTTCCTGCGCCAGCAATGTATGCAGTACGGAAATATCACTTGACACATCCCATGCAGTGTCCTGAAAAACAGAATCCAGAAGTTTCTCAAATGCCTGGTTAAGCGTATCCAATGTATCCTCTATTTCTTTCTTGGATGACTGGATGTTCTCTCCCTGAACAGGCTGCTGATCCATTTCCTCATAGGCATCCAGTAATTTCACTGTCATAGGCAGATAATAATTCATCAGTTTTTTCAGATCCGGAATAATCTCCGGATGCTTTTCGGCACGTTCAAAAATCTTCTCCACGATTAGTTCCATTCTGGATATCTTAGCTGAGATTTCCACTCCCGGGATGGCATCATTACTCTTATGAATCTTATCCAGAAATTCATTTCCTCTGTCCAGTACTTCCTGCACTTCAGGAGATGTATTCTCTCTGTTTCTTCCTGCTGCTTCTGCTCAAGTGCTTTCTGCGTCTGAGTGTATTGCTGATAAGTCTCATTACTTGTGATCAGGCAGGTCTCCTGTGCATCAATATGTCCCTGACGGAACCACCCGTCATCGATCATTTTCTTAATATCTTTCTTTACAAATTTCACCGGCTTATTTACCGCAACAGAAAGCTGTTCAAAATTGCAATAGGTATGCACTCCCAGCGTACCGATATATTTTTGAAAACGTTCCAGCTTTCCAAGCTTCTTAAGTCCTCCGGCAAGAAGACCTGCACCGGTCAGTGCTCCGGCCGCCATAAAGCATGTACCGCCAAACACAAGTGAACTCATATGGCCAACCGCACCGAAAATAGCCAGAACCAATGTTCCTAGTCCCATACCACTTGCAAGAATACCACCTGAGACAGAAAGCATCAGACCTTTCATTCTTCCGCCGGTGTTCTTCTCATACAGAGTCAGCATTCGTTCTTTTGCTTTCTCATTTTCCAGTCTTTTTTGTTCCTCTTGTTCACGTTCCCGTCTGCGCCGTTCTTCAAATTCTTTTGTCTTATTCTGATATGTTCCCTGATTCTGTGAACCAAATACGCTGTTCAGACCATTCCTGATTGCTTCACTTCCGGAATCTACTGCGGAATTTACTGCATTATTTACAGTCTGTCCCACTGTCTGTTTGATGTCCTCTGTCATCTGCCGATAATCTTTAGTGGAAACTGCTGTATCTATGATTTTTTTTATCTTGTCCCCAAGCTCGCCTAATTCGTCAAAATTTTCGCTCATGTTTTCCTCCATTTTTCTATTCCATATTATAGCGAAATACCTTGTAAAAAACAAGACTTTCGCCTGTCAGTCATCTAAAAAGAAAAATAGAAGTTACTGTTCACTCCGTTCACAGCAACACGCTTCGCGGAATAGTGGAGTGTGAACAGTAACAAATAGAACGTATAAATTTACTTATACGTTCACGACCACTGATCCGGTAATATTCCTTTGTCTGTTCATACATCCCTTTGTCTGTGTTTATACTGCCGGACTTTCGATTTTTTACATTTTTTTCTTAATTTTCTGGCAAAATTGGAATTTCCCCATTGAACTTAGCAAGCAAAAGTTTTACAATGGTAAAGAGATAAACAGTAATCACACCTGAAATACTGTAAATATGTGTGAACGGAGGAAAGATTCATTATGGAAAAAAAGAATATCGACTGGAGCAGCCTTGGCTT
>ERZ791611.1029-NODE-1029-length-21029-cov-46.341899_pt1 | contig 21029 bp, 14 predicted proteins | sample MGYA00510275_ERZ791611 | MGnify/ENA primary metagenome ERZ791611 (study PRJEB30046, sample SAMN00791912) | human gut metagenome | study: EMG produced TPA metagenomics assembly of the A metagenome-wide association study of gut microbiota in type 2...
TCGACAAGAGTCTGGTCAACGCCAACTCCAACAATTGCCGCGGAGTTGTTCTGGCCCAGGCCGTTTTGATAGGCGCGCTCTTCTTCGTACAGGCGGCCGAGCGTGGGGGCATCGACGTTCTCGGCAAAGACCGAGAACTTGCCGGCGCGCAGCTGCGGATCGATCATAAAGCGCACGAGGGGCTCGCCGACAAAGACATAGCGGCGCTTTTCGGCCTGCGCTTTCACAAACTCGCGGACCTCGCGCGAAAGCTCGGGGTAGAACGGGGCGAGCATGGGATCGTCGTCGGCGGCGATCAGGATGGTATAGAGTGCCGGCGCCGTGTTGACGCCATTGATCACCAGAGTCTGATCCTCCATGTCGCGAGCGGCCTGCTTGGCAAGCTTCTTAAAGGAGAACGGGGCACGGGTGGCACCGAAGATGCCGGCCACGTGGTCCTCGAAGATGTTCAGGAAGTTCACGAAAGATCACTCTCCGTATAGGTTCTTTGGTATCCGAGCAAATATAGGCATATCCCAACGATTATAGAGGATAGGGTTCCCGCAACCGCCGCCTTGGCGGCGACCGCGGCTGCAAGGCTGGCAATTTCCATATGGTGTGCAAGACAGGATGCCGCTGCGCAGCCGATGCCGGTGACGGCGATGGCGGCGATTGCGGCAAGGTTTGAGCCCTGGTCGGCACGCTTGGCATGGGCATTGAGCAGCGCAGATGACGCTGCGGCAGTTGTCGCTACCAGCACAAAGGCAGCCCAAAGGAGTGGGTCTCCCAGCGCTGCGGCAACGTTACCGAGCCCCAGCACGCCTCCGGCTGAAAGCGCGACCGCGGCCAGACGGGCAAAAAGTGCGCCCATGCCCGTTGCCGCGGCGGCGCTTGCTGGGCCGAGCCAAAATGACGCGACGCCGGCGGTGACCCCAGCTGCCAGGAAGGTATTGCCGGTCAGACAGCCAAGCGCGAGTGCACAGGTGAGTGCGGCGCTCGCGGCAGCCTCGGTGCGACCCCAGGCGATCCACCAACCGGACATGGCGGCGGCAAAGATCACCGCGACGGGCAACATCGACAGGATGCCCTGTGCCTGCATGGTGGCGTTGGCCATGAGCACCAAAAAGCCCACAGCCGAGATGGCCGAGCCAATCTGGGGGGCCAGGCCAGCTGCCGCTCCGATCGCGATAGCCGCAATGACCAGGCCGGGAAGCGCCGCGACGCCGGCCGTTTGCATCAGCAAAAAGCTAAAGGCGCCGCACGTTAGCGCCGAGATAGCGTGCATGGTGTAGTCGCGCGCATGGCTCCAGCGCGTGCCCGCCCAGCCGAGCGCGGGGTCGACCTCGATGGCGTCGTCCTCGTAGTACGACGGCTCGATATCGTCGAGCTCCTGCTCGTCATCCGAAAGCTCGCCAACCATTTGCTCCAGACTGCGACGGCCCTCGCGCACGCTGCCCAGACCGGCGAGGAGTTGGTCGCAAAATGCCTCGATGCTGTTGGGGCGGTCCTGCGGCATGGGGGAGAGCACGCTCATGAGCGCGGCCTCGGCTCCCGGGGGAAAGTGTGGTATCAGCTCGCTGGGATAGGTGGCGCCGCCGATGATGCGGTCGAGCGAGTCGGCGGGCGTGGCCGCCATAAAGGGAGCGCTGCCGCACAAGCCCTCATAGATAACGCAGGCAAGGGCAAAGACATCGGCGCGTTCGTCGACCGTGCCGGTCTCGATATCGAGCTGCTCGGGCGGCATGTAGCCGATGGTGCCGCCGCGCGAGCCGCCAAAGCCACCGGCGGACGACAGTCGCGCCATGCCAAAGTCGGTGAGCTTTACATTGCCCGAGTGGTCGATGAGCACGTTGGCGGGCTTAATGTCCAGGTGGAGTACGCCATTGCTATGGGCGAAGGTGAGCGCCTGGCCCAGGGCATCGGCAATGGCCGCGGCCTCGTCAAAGGTAAGTGAGTGGCCGTCCACGCGATGCAAAAACTCGGCAAGTGACATGCCATCGACATACTCCATGACCAGGTAGGCATAGGCGGTGTCATGCGTAAAGTCGATGACCTGCACGATGTTGGGATGTTGAAGCATGGCGGCAGTGTGCGCCTCGCGCAGGACATCCATGATGTCGCTAGCGGGCATGCCGGCACCGTTGATAAGGGGGATGCGTTTAATGGCGACGCGGCGGCGCAGGTGCGTGTCGCGGCAGATCTCGATGGAGCCAAAACCGCCGGTCGCAAGTGTCTCGAGCGGCTGGTACCGCTTGAGCAGCTCGCGAGAGCTGGTGCCCTCCAAAGGAACGTCCGGCGAGAACCGGGCGGTATGTTGCGAGAAAAGCGGCATGGCCAACCCTCGTGCGTTTAAAGTTCGTTTGCGAGTGGCGGGCGTGGGGCCGAGCCATTCGCGGTGGCATAGATGCTGCTAGTGTAGCACGCTCGGGCAGATGACGAGGAAAACGAGTGGTCCGGGCGATATAATGTCACGCTATGGAGGCCGTATGCTCTTTTCCCGCCGTTCTGCTACATTTGCCTGCGCCATTGCGCTTGTCGTAATGGCGGTCACCCCTTATCACCGGTTTTCATCTTCAATCGGCCTAGCGTCAGGTGCAATGACCTGGCTCGTTATCCTGGGCGCATGCCTCGCGGCGTTTGTTCATGGTGCTGCGCTATGCAAGGGGGGAATGAGAAGGCCGAGGCATCTCGGTGCCATCGGTGTTTTCCTTGGTGTTATTGCAACGGTTCCCGAATGGGCCGACCTGGCTTTCTATGCTCGCGGAGACTCTATTCCAATCGTGTTTGCACCGATTTGGTTGTTACATGGCGTTTCGTGTGTCTCGTGCTTTGTTGGGTCGCTGCTTCTCTCATATGTTATTTGGGGCACGGCGGACTCTCCTTTGACGCAGAGGTCGACACGGACTGACGAAAGGGAAACTCGTCACCCGCAGGACGCGATTTTTACAGAAACAATAGCCGTCATGTCTTGCCTGCTGTTTTGCTGTCGAGTTTCATGGAGAGTCGTTCCCGAGCCATGGGGGATGCCCCCTGTAACGGCCGCGTCAATTGGCCTTGCGCTTTTAATTCCGTTGGTCTATCTCGCATTGACTGTGGCCCCGCCGTTTTGCCGCCCTCGTGCCTTTGGCCATGGGCGGCGCGACGTGTTTGCCTGTTCTGTGCTCGTAGCAGTTCCTATTGGTCTTATTCCGGCTGTTGAGGCGGCATACTTCGCAAGCGATGCCGTGGTCATTGCATTGCTGGCGATGGGGTCCGTTATCGCTGCTGCCTTCGTATGCATGTTGCTAAGGGGGAAACGGGACAACAATTCGGATATCGCCTGTGCGTCCGACACATTCGATGCGGGGGTGTTTTCCCCTGCCCTGTCGCCTAGAGAAGAGCAGTTTGTTCGACTGCTGCTCAAAGGGAAAACGCCGGCGGAAATTGCCAAGGAGACGGATACGAAGCCATCGACGGTGAGAACAACGCTTCACCGAGCATACGGGAAGGCGTCGGTTGCGGGCTCACGCGAGCTCGTGGCGCTGTTTGCGGGTGAGGGCGATACTGTAGGGCATGAGCTACCGCAGCGGCATGCTGACGATATAGTGGCATCAGCTCGAACGCGCCGGCTGTTTCGATACCTGCTCACATTATTCTTTATCCTCCTTGCGGCGGGGCCCTTGGTAATGGCGGATAGCGATTGGGGGTCCGGTGTTTCGCGGGCTGTCGCCTTTTCCCTCTTAAGCTACGCATTGGGTCTCGGACTGCTTCTGTCGCTACGCTACGCGGGTGGAAAAGCGAATCGTGGCGCTGCGCTGGATAGAGCGGGTGAAGCGATTTGGCTCGGAAGCCCGTACGTATGGGCGGTGCTATCTGCTGTGGAATGGTCTTTTATCTATATCGCGGCATTGATGTGCATACGCGTTCCGTTGATGGCTGTGCCGGTCCTGTTTTGCGGCGTGGCGTCTACGGCTTCGCTCGCTGTTGGGCTGCGTCCGTTTAAGGTGCATGCCCATGCTCGGGCTATCGTGCCGTTGGTGTCAATGGGCATGGTTGCCTTAATCTATGCGGTCGCTAGGGGGCGAATCCATGGACTTGCGGTGCTGACGGGGGTGCTGCTCACATATATAGTGATGCGAAGCTGTCCGCAGCGCAAAATGCTTGGGATATGGATGCTTTGCTTCGGGGCGACGGCTCCTGTTTGGGCTGTCTTGCTCAATATGGTGCAGGATCTGACGGTTTTCGAGCCGTTGTTCCTCGCGTCGTTGTTGGGGCAAAGTTCGGCTGTCAATGTCGTCGTGGCAACGGTGATTGTTTGCTGGTCTGTGCCCATGTTCGTTACGCACATCGCGCTCGCCCGCTCGGTTGAGGACGAGAAGGCCGTCTTGGAGTACCGGGCGAACGGGTCCACCGAAACAGCTCGCGTGCGCCAGCTGGCCCTGCTTATGTCTCGCTCCCTTTCTGATGTTCAGTCGCAAATTTTGCTGATGACGGCAGAGGGCGCAACGACAAAGGCTATTGCGGAGGATGTTGGTTACGCCGTATCTACGGTGCAAGCACTGCGGTCTGCATCTTACCGCCAGCTGAGAATCAAGAATAAAGCGGAGCTTATTTCATTGTTATCGCAGGTAGATAACGTGTAAACGCCTGGGTGATCAACTCAATAGCGGGTGTTTACAGACATCTTTCTCTATTCATGCAAAAGTTGCCGTGCGTCGACGCATCATTAACCGCTTGTGATTAGGGCCGGGCCGAGCGTTACTGCTCGGCCCGGCCAATGGGAGGGTGACGTTGCTTGAATAGAAATCTAATACGGCACGAGCTGTCCAAGATATTTGGCAATCCTATATTTGCGTTGACCCTTATGGTTGCAACTGCAATTTCGATGGCAGCTGCCATCGAGGCGTGGTGGACGCTCGAAATTGAGCGCAAGCAGCTGTTATCTTTTGGCTACGGCATTGGTCTGCAGTCTCAGACATACCTCGGCCAAACGCGTGAAAGTAGCTTTGGTAACTGGATTGTTGTGAGCGCGAACGCGCCACTGTCTGCGTCGGTGTTTTTCTATGCACTGCCCCTGCTTGCAATGTTGGCTGGATCTTGGTCGTGTCTCTTTGAGCGTTTGAGTGGTTATGACATGCAGATATGCACGCGCGTTTCCAGAAAGGCGTACGTGAGCGTAAAGATGCTGTCTGCTTTCCTCTCCGCGTTTACAGTGACTGCCATTCCTCTGCTCGTCAATTTCCTGATCGTCTCGATGCTTTTTCCTGCGTATCTTCCTCGGGTCGATGAGTCGACTTACGTAGGACTTTACCTGCATAGCTACTTCTCCGGTCTATTTTATTCGCATCCTTTGTCATATGTGCTCGCATACACGCTGTTCGATGCTGTCACGCTCGGGACTTTATCCATGGCTGTAACTGGCTTCTCAATTTTGTTTCGTAGCAGAATCAAAGCGATAATTGTCCCGTATCTGCTAATGGTTGCGTGGCATTTTGCAAATGGCTGGATCTTCGGCGTAATGGCTTGTGTGGGGTTTAACTGCAATATCCTCAACAGCATCAGGTCGGAATCGCTGAATAACTGGCCAGACATTCGAGCCGGTTTTGCGGAAATCATATTATTGACCCTTGCTTCGTTGGCTTTTTCTGGGGCGTGGAAAAGACGCGAGGTGGTCTGATGCTGTTTAGGCTGGTCGCCGCGGACCTGAGGACCGTTTTGAAGAAGAACATCATCACTTTTATTGCAATTGCGGCAGTGACCGTTGCGAACTTGGTGTACGCCTACGGATTGTCTTCTGTGTATGGGGTTAGAACGGATACCTTGGGGTTTGCGGATAATCTTGCGCTCGTGTTTGCCGGATCTGCTCCGTTTGAGCCTAGGCCCGGGGTCATGTTTGTGCCTCCGCTAGGATGGCTATTTCTCATTCTGCTTATTCTCTATACAACACTCGACTATCCGACCGAATCGTTGCACGGGTTTGGTTTGCAAGCGCTTGTTCGATGCCGGGCAAGAACCCTTTGGTGGGTCTCGCGTTTTATCTTGGTGGCGGCAGTAACGGCATTTTCACTGCTCGTGGTGGTTTGCTCTGTTGTGATTTGGAGCTTGGTGGTGAGCTCCTCGTTCAGCGCGGTCATTCATGGTGAGTCGCTTCAACTGGCTAATTTGGCGCCGTGGTTTCTCAAAGCTGCCGAGGCAGATGCGCTGCCGTTTTTCATAGGTCTCTTATTTGCTTTTGAGGCGCTTGCGTTTGCGCAGGCAGCGGTTGGGTTTGTGCTTGGGTCGTCAGTCTCGTTTGTGGTTTTAATGAGCTACCTGATCTGCTCGGCATATGCACGACATTGGGCGCTATTGGGTAACGCCTTGATGCTGTTGCGCTGGGGCGGAATTGTCAAAGATGGAATCGCGGCGGGCTCGAGTGGCTTGTTTTCAATTGTGATTATGTCGTTATGCCTATCGTTGGGTGGACTGTGGTTTCGAAGGGCCGACCTTATAGAAAAGGGGGACAAGATATGAGTGTGATCGTAAGGGGCGTATCGAAGCGCATGGGTAAAAACGATGTCCTGCGCAACGTGTCCATCGAGGTTGACCCTGGGACTGTGGTCGGGCTTCAGGGGATAAACGGTTCGGGTAAGACCATGCTCATGCGAGCGGTTTGCGGGTTGATCAAGCCTACCGAAGGCGAAATCTCTATCGATGGCCAAAGGCTTGGGGCGGACATCTCGTTCCCGCCGAGTCTGGGGATGTTGATCGAGGCGCCTTCCTTTTTGGGATATCTGTCTGGCTACGACAATCTGAAGCTCATCGCTCAGATCAAGGGCGTTGCCACCCCCGAGGACATTCGCTCTGCCCTGCGGCTCGTGGGGCTCGATGCAGACGAAAAAAAGAAGTTCCGAGCATACTCGCTTGGGATGAAGCAGCGTCTGGGGATAGCTGCGGCAATTATGGAGAAGCCGAAGCTGCTTGTTCTCGATGAGCCAACGAATGCCCTCGACGAAGCGGGCGTTGAAATGCTCAAGCGCGTTGTGGCGATGGCGGCATCAACGGGTCGTGAGGTCCTTCTGTCCAGCCATGACGGAGAGGTGCTCGAGGAACTGGCCGATCGGGTTTACTGCATGCGCGACGGTGCCGTTGTGAAAGTTCGGGAAAGGTCGTGAGCGCGATGAAGAAGACCCTGTGGACGAGAAGATCGGCGCTCGCGCTTTTTTGCTGTGCTGCTGCCGGCCTTGCGGGCATGAGGGTGAGCGTCGTTAACGGGAACCGGACGGTCATTCCTGAGAAATATTACGCGGAGGGCGAATGGCTCTCGATGGATGGAGCGTTTCTGGGGTCGAAGGATGTGGTGACTGATGGGTATTCGTTTTGCATAGACGGGGCAGAGTTGCTCACGCCGCGCGAGTATCTCAAACGAGCACATGACGATTATTCAAAATATGGCACCGTGGATACGAAAACGAGACTGAAGGATGCCGACATCACGTGCGTTATCGCCGTAAAGATGCGTGTCAGAAATAGGGATAATATCGACGGTGGAATCAAAGCGTATGTTTGGCATCTGGTTCCGGAGTCTGCGCCAAACTATGATTTTGTAGTCAATACCGATCTGATAACGCAAGCCATGCCGGTCCTTGGCGGCTCTGCTGCGTTTGCCGTGGAGGTTGGGGCAGAAAACGAGTTGCTCGTCCCATTTATGATGCAGAACACCAACGACTATTTCGAAGGTTACGAGACCGTCCGTTTTGAGAAAGCATTTCCCGGGACTTACACGATGAAGATGACCGATCTGCCGGAGCGGAGGCTCTTAAGGTTTGAAGTGAAATAGCTCGAGAGCAAGGCAAAACGGGTCCATTGGCGGTACGCGCGCCCGATTCCAGGCGCCCCGGCCCGGAATCGGGCGCGGGACGAGGCGCCTTCGGTGTCGGCCGGCCTACCGCTTCTTCTTGCTCTTCTTCTGCTTGCGCTGCTTGCCCTTGGTCTCCTGGGGCTTGTCGCCCTGTTTTGCTTCGGCAGCGGCCTTTTCTGCCTTCATCTTCTTGCGTTTGGTCTCGATGCGGAGTTTTTTGTTGATGCGCGCCTTAAGGAAGGGACCGAACTGCTCGGCATCGCCGCGGACAAAGGTGTCCTTAGGGATCGTCACGCCCTGGTCGGCGAACATGGCCACAAAGATGCGCTCGCCGTCGAGCACGTGGTCGAGCTTTTCAAACGGGAAGAACTGCGACTTGCCGCTCGTGCCCCAAACCATCAGGCCGTCCTCGTTGGCGGCGACGCGGCGGTAGCGGCCGCCCATGGACTCGTCGGCCTCAACGGCGTCGATAAAGTCGCGGGCGAGGGTGTGGTGCAGGTTTTTGCTCCACCAGGCCAAAAAGGCGCCGAATACGATCAAGACGACGCCAAACTTGATCCAGTTGCCGCCGGCCACCAGCATGCCGATGCCGATGAGCGCGGCAATTGCCGCGGCGACATACAGCGAGCCGCGACGCCTGGGCGAGGCGACCAGGCGGGCGAAGTCGGTGACGAGGTCGTTTTCGTATTGGTACTCGTTGAGGTACAGGATGCCGTCGTCGGCTGCGGCCTGCTCCTCGAGCGCGACCTCGACCTGGTCGGCTGCTTCGGAGGGAACGAGGTTGCTCTCTGCGTCTGCCATGCTCTTTGGACTCCTATCGCGGCGGGCTCGCCGTACGGGTTATTATGGAATGCAGTATGCCGTGCGACCGCATGGCCGCCGCGGCAACAAGACTCAGTATACCCGGGGGAGCACCCATGGAATCGTTGTACCGAAAGTATCGCCCGCTCACCTTTGACTCCGTGGTGGGCCAGCAGCATATCGTCTCGACGCTCGAGCACGCCATCACCGAGGGGCGCCTGTCCCACGCCTACCTGTTCTGCGGACCGCGCGGCACGGGCAAGACCACCATGGCGCGCATTCTGGCCAAGGCGCTGCTGTGCCGCAATGCCGAGGCGGCGCGCGCCGAGGGTGCAAGCGGCTGCATGCCCGACGGTACTTGCGAGGAGTGCGAGCTCATTGCCGAGGGTAACCACCCCGATGTCTACGAGCTCGATGCCGCCTCCCGCACGGGCGTGGACAATGTGCGCGAGGAAATCATCAACTCCGTCAACTTTGCCCCGGTGCGCGGCAAGTACAAGATCTATATCATCGACGAGGTCCACATGCTCACGACGGCGGCGTTCAACGCGCTGCTCAAGACGCTCGAGGAGCCGCCGGCACACGTGATCTTTGTGCTGTGCACCACCGACCCGCAAAAGATTCTGGAGACCATCCTCTCGCGCTGCCAGCGTTTCGATTTCCATCGCATCGGCAACGAGGATATCGAGCGTCGCCTGGCATACGTGTGCGAGCAGGAGGGCTTCGATTACGACGATGAGGCGCTGGCTATCGTGGCGCGCCATGCCAAGGGCGGTATGCGCGACGCGTTGTCCACGCTGGAGCAGCTGAGCGTCTTTGGCAACGGTTCTGTGCATGCGGACGACGCCCGCTCGCTTTTAGGCGAGGTTTCGGACCAGATTCTGGGCGAGTTTTCCCGCGCCATTGCCGATCGCGATGTTGCCGAGCTCTATGGACTGATCCGTGCGCAGGTCGAGGAAGGAAACGACCTGCTGGAGCTGACGCGCGACCTGGTGGCGCATGTGCGTGACGTGTACGTTGCCTGCGTTGCCGGTGCCCGTGCCGAGCTGTTTGAGGGCGGCTCCGAGCAGGCCGAGGCGCTTGCTGCCGAGGCCGCTGCCTTTGGCGAGCATCCTGCCGACCGCCTGGCCCGTGTGCTGACGGTGCTCGACGATGCCGCACTGGAGATGAGGGGCGCGAGCGACGTGCGCCTGGTGCTCGAGATCGCCTGCACGCGCCTGGCACGTCCCGAGGCCGATTTAACGATTGAGGCATTGGCCGAGCGCGTGGCCCGCTTGGAGGCCATGGTTGCCAACGGCGCCGTGCCGGCGAGCGTGGCTGCTGCTCAGGCCGCCGCGCCTGCAGCATCCGTACCCGCTGCTGCCCAACAGCCGACGCTCATTTCGGGCGCTCGTGCTGCCGCTCCGGCGGCATCCGCTGCCCCCGCTGCTACGTCCGCGCGCCAGGGCGGTATGCCTTGGGACCGTGGTGCTGCTGTTCCGGCTGCCCAGCCTGCGTCCCGTTCTGCGTCCGTGTCAGCTTCCAAGCCTGCAGCGCCTGCACCTCAGCCTGCGCCGACTCCGACGCCTCAGCCCGTTGCGGCTCCCGCGCCTGCCACCGCTCCGGCACCTAAGCCCCAGTCCAACAATGCCGCCCAGGTTGCCGCCGCCGGTACTGCCGAGACGCCCGCGGTCGAGGATGCCGGAGAGCTGCAGCGCAAATGGGCCGAGGTTGTCGAGCGTGTCAAGGCGCGTCAGGCTTCCTACGCGGGGCTTTTGCTCAATGCCCGCGCCACGGCTGACGACGGCTCCAGGCTCACGGTCTCGTTCCCCGCGGGCTCGACCTTTGCCATCAAGATGCTTGGACGCGCCGACACGCAGTCGGTGGTCCTGCCGACAGTCAGTGCGGTCTTCGGTCGTCGTACCGTCGACTATGTCCTGGATGGGGGTGGCACGCCGGCTCCTCAACATGAGGAGCATTCTCCATCTGCACGGGCTGCGGTATCTGCGGACCCGCAACCCGTGTCCTCGGCGGCCCCTGCATCCTCGAGCGCCAGCGCGACGCAGCCAAAAGCAGCACCGATAGCGGCGCCGACCCCGTCGGCGCCTAAGCCCGTCATGGCCAAACCGGCTGCTCCGACACCCGCGCCCAAGCCTGCCTCGCCCGCGCCCAAGTCGTCTGACCTGGGCAAAGCCCCCTGGCTGCGCTCCGACAACCCCGCCGGCGCTCCTGCCACGGGCAAGCTCCCGACCGAGCCCGCGCCCCGAGCGCCCGAGCGCGCGTCCGCTCCCAAGGCTCAGCCCGCCGCGCCGTCTGCGCCATGGGAATCCGAGCAGGTTCCCTACGACGATGCCATGGTTGGCGGTTTTGTTGCCGATGCTGGTGGGGACGATCTGCCTCCGTTCGACGTGCCGGGTGCGGCGTCCGCGCCCAAGTCCGCTGCAACTGCCCCCAAAGAGGAGGACGCTCCTGCAGCTCCCTGGGAGTCCAACTCCGGTGCGGGCGGCCCCTTCGGCCATCAGGGTGCAGCCCCGAGCATCCCGCAGACCGAGGACGAGGCCAAAGCCCTCATCCGCAGCGTCTTCGGCCAGTCCACCATCTTCAAGCCGGTGGAGTAGCTGCGCAGGCGGGTATACTGCTCAAGAAGAGAACCCCTTGCCCGGGCGCATCTGTATTTCGGACATGTGCAACGTGGTGCCGCGTATATCGCATTCGAGCAGACAGGCGCGTGACGGTCGGCCTAGGATGCTGAGGTCGATACGATACGTCGCATGGCTGTCCGTGTACTCGACTTGCTCGGCGTTGACGGTTGCTCCGATTGTAAATAAAGAGCCCAGTTCGGCATCGACAATCTTGGAGTCCTTTATCTTGACCTTGAACTCTTGGTAGAGGGACGGGCTGTTGTAGTAAATGGTTCTGGTTCCGTCGGTGCACTCATCGGTCGCTTCCCATTTGACGACGGGCTGGTCCGAGCTGGCTATCAGCAGTTCTGCTCCAAAAGCTATGGCATGGGTGATGACAACCAGCAATGCCCAGCCGACAAAGAGATAGAGAACCACATATGCAACGGGGTGTTTTGAGCGGATGTTTTGGAGTACGGCTGGGACATTCACGAGGGCACCTCCAAATCGTCATCTATGACAATCAAATTATACCCAGCCGCCATGCGTGCCGCCTCGAGCAGCGGCTCGGCATTTTGCCATGTAGCCTTGTAGCCCTACGCATAAACTGCCTGGTTCCAGCTCTGCTAGATGTAGCTTGAGATAATTATGCAACCTTGCATAATTCGACCTTGCATAATCTTGGGCGTGCGTCACGCTCAAGGACATGTATATCGACTGAGGTAGCGTGTCCGCCCCGCTTGCTTGCCCCGCGCCGTGGTACGATTTTTGAGTTTGAAAGTCCCGTCGCGCTCCGGCTGCCCTTGCAGCTTGTCGCGCGGCCGCACGTAAAGGAGCCATCATGGCCGGTATGAACATGCAGCAAATGATGAAGCAGGCTCGCAAGATGCAGGAGCAGCTTGCCGCCGCGCAGGAAAACCTTAAGTCCCAGACCGTCGACGCCTCTGCCGGCGGCGGCATGGTCAAGGTGACCGTTAACGGCGAGATGGAGCTCGTCAACCTCACCATCGACCCCGATGCCCTCGATCCCGAGGACGTCGATATGCTGCAGGACATGATCATGGCTGCCGTCAACGAGGCCGTCCGCGGTGTCAACGAGCTCGCCAACAAGCAGATGGGCGCCATCACCGGCGGCCTCAACATCCCGGGCATGCCGTTCTAAGACACGCATATATATGAGTGCCAACCATAGTCTGCAAAAATTGCTCGATGAGCTGGGCCGTCTGCCGGGCATTGGTCCCAAGTCGGCCCAGCGCATCGCCTATTACCTGCTCGAGGCCGATGCCGAGGAGGCGCGCCGCCTGGCCGAGGCTATCCTGGAGGTTAAGCAGGAGGTTCACTTTTGCAGCCGCTGCTTTAACTACGCCACGGCCGACGAGTGCTCCATCTGCCAGGATTCGATGCGCGATACCACTCGCATTTGCGTGGTGGGCGAGCCGCGCGATGTCCAGGCGATTGAGCGCACGGGCAGCTACCACGGTCTCTACCACGTATTGGGCGGCGTGATCAGTCCCATGGACAAGATTGGTCCCGAGCAGTTGCACATTCGTGAGCTGCTGGCACGCTTGGGCCACGAGGACATCCACGAGGTCATCATCGCCACCAACCCCAATATCGAGGGCGAGACCACGGCGAGCTACCTGGCCCGCACTATCAAGCCGCTGGGCGTTGAGGTATCGCGTCTGGCGAGCGGCCTTCCCGTGGGCGGCGACCTGGAGTATGCCGACGAGCTTACGCTTGGGCGCGCCATCGAGGCCCGTCGCACGATTTAGGTGGCGAGCCTGCTCCTGCCGTATGTCTTCATCGCGACGCACGGGGTAGCCATAATTTCCCCGTGCGACTGTAAGTTTGTTGTGCAACAAAGATGCTTTGTATCCGCTTATCGCATGGATGCTTTCACTCGCATCCTTAATTTGCCCATTCGTTGCGCAACCTTTTGGGTTCGCTGATACACTCAAATATGGATTCGAATGAATGCGCCGCTCCCGAGCGGCGTGTTTTTGTTGGAGGAGAACGCATGCGGCCCGGTGGCACTCAGACAAAGCGCGGCACCGCGGTGCGCATGCGACGCCGACTGGGCTTGGCGCCGCGGGCGTACGCACTGCTGTCTTGCTCGCTGGTGCTGGTCATAGCTGGCGTTTCTGCCTATGGCATGACCGTGCCGTCCATGATGCAGGCACATGCCGCACGCGAACCGCGCGTGGGGCATGAGGTCAAAAGTGATCTGGGCACCACGACTGGATATGCTTGGGCAAGTGTGGTCGCGCATATTGTGTTTGGCGCCGACGACGCGGACGGCGCCGAGGCCCCGGACAACGAAGTCACGCTTGCCAATGGCAAAACCATCGTGCTCACCAACACCAAGATCATCGATCGATTGTCCAACAATAGTGTGGCGGCAACGGTGAATAAGGTCGAGCAGCAGAAGGAGCAGGACGCCCAGCAGTCCGGAAAGCCCGGTAGCTCGGATACTTCTGGCTCCGGCTCGGATTCGTCGAGTTCGGGCGGCGGCTCTGGGTCGGGTTCCTCTGCCGGAGGGTCTGGAAACGGCGGCTCGACGGGCGGCAACACTGACAACGATACAAACTCCGGCGGCCTTTCCGCTGCTGAGGAAGAGAGCATTCACCGTTGGCTTGTGACCAAGTACAACATGCTCGACGGCTATGTTTCTCGTGCCAATGACGTGGTTTCGACCTATAACTCTACGGGAGATCCCAGGCCGTGCGACAGCCTGGTCGGGGAGATGTTTGTCATCCGAGCCGAGTTCGGTCGTCAGACATTCTCGCCCCGGTCAAAATGGTACCAGCAGTATGCCAATCTGTGGGGCTGTTACACCAACCTATGTCAATGGGTCGGCCATTACGGCGATGATGACGTCGCACTTGGTAACTTCAACAATAACGTGGCGGCGCTTGCCCTATGATGACCGATCTTGCATCCACCACACCACAATCGCTCGGTCGCGATCCCATGGTCGGCCTGCGCCTGGCGCGTGTCGACGGGTTTGAGCCGGCCATTGCGCTCGGTCAGGACGAACTGCCTGCCTATCTGCGCCGTTTTACGATACTGTTTGCCGACGATGCCACCATGCGCCGTGGCGGTATCGGCCGCGTGACGCGTGCCGTCAACGCCCAAGGCGAGGCCGTAGCACTCAAACAGCTCATCTTGCCGACGCGCGATGAGTTTGACGACGATGCCGCCCATGAGGCGCTGGTCGCCAAGTTCAAAGCGGCATTTCGCGAGGAATATGAATGCCATCGCGCCCTTTCGGGCCTTAAGGGCTTTCCCCGTCTCTATGGCTGGGGCGAGGTCGACGGTGTGCCTGCAATTGTCATGGAATGGGTCGAGGGCGAGACGCTTGCCCGCTTGCGTTCGCGACTTGCCGTGGATGATGCCGGACGCCTGTCGCCGCTTGTGGCGGCGCGTCTGGGTCGCGACCTGTTCGATCTGCTCTGCCGTATGAGCCTGGTGGGCGAGGGCTTTGTCCATCGCGATATCTCGCCCGCTAATATTATGGTGCGTACGGCGCGTCTACCGCTTGACCGGCAGCTTGCCGAGGGCACCTTTGACCTGTGCCTGATCGACTTTGGCTCGTCGCTGGCGCTTGAGCCTGCGTCGGCCGTGGCCGGTACCGGCGGCAAGGCGTCGTTTACGGAGCGCTATGCCACGCTGCGTCGCGCGACGGTTGCCTATGCCCCGCCCGAGATGCTCACCGACGATATTCCCGACCTGCGCGCTTTGCGTATGTCGCCGGCGATCGACGTCTATGCCGCAGCAAGCACGGTTTACGAGCTCATTGCCGGCACCGCGCCATACGAAGCCGCGCCGAGCACTTCGGGCACCTCGGGTTCGCGCAAAAAGACGCGCGACATCGCCAGCCCCTACCGTCTCAAGATGGACACGCTGCCCGACTATCCCATTGGTGCCCATGCGCCCGGTTGCGATTTGACTCAGCTGCTTCGTCGTGAGCCCGATGTGGCGCTCGCTGCGGCCGAGCAGGCCCAGCAGCTGGGGCTTGAGCCGGATTCCGAGGAGCTACGCGATGCGCTGGCGTTTGTCGATGCCCAGCTGTTCGACGTGGTGATGGCCTGTCTGTCCAGCCATCAAAAAGATCGTCCCGAGCCGGCGGCGGTCGAGGCGGCGCTCTCGGCGTTTTGTGACCACTATGCGCAAAATGTCGGTCGTTCGCTCCGCGGCGAGCCGCTCACGCCGTGCCCCATGGATGCGTCTGGCCGCGCGGTTCGTCGCGCGCTGATGGTCGGCGCGACGGTCGTCTGTGGCGTGGTTTGGGCTGTGGTCGTGGTTTCGGCCGCGCTGCTGGCGTCGGGCGCTCGCGTGACGGCGACTTTGGGATCGCTCGTGTGGTCTGGGACGCTACCGGGTATTATTGCCGCACTGGCGTTGGCGCTGCCAGGCATAGCCGGCGTTACCGCGGGGGCACTTGCGCGCAATCGGCGCTCGGGGTTCCTGCAGGGTGTGCTTGCGCTTTCTGCCTGCGAGGTTCCAGTACTGGTTGTGGCTGCATGTAGCGTATTTTCCCAACGCGCCGTAATGGGCGGCCTTGTTGCCGCTCTGGTTGCAACCTATACGCTTACGTGGTTTTTGCTTGCGATGGGCTTTGCCTTTGAACTTCCCGTTTCGGCACCGCGACGCACAAAAGCCCAGATGGCGACTCCGCTTGCCGGTGGAGCCGCAGCTGCCCGTACTTTTGGCGGACCTGTCGAAGTATCGTCCGATTCTATTTCTACGACCAAGGAGGCCTAGGTCATGGCATCTCAAGTTGAGCTCACCCCATGCGGGGCCATGTTTGACATCTTTAAGCGCGCGGCGCATCTGAGCCATATCGAGCTGTGCGGCCTGGTGCTTTCGTCCCGTCCGCTCGCCGACGGCCGCAGCCCGCAGAGCCGAGCCGCCGATCGCTCTTGGGTTTCCCGCTTTATCGTTCGCGCGCCGGTCGGCACGCTTCAGCAGCGCTACTTTGCCGAATACGGTACCTCGGCTGCGCGTATTATGTCGCAACTGGCCCTGCGCCAGCGAAATCCCATGGACTCCACGGCTGTGATCAATATGGTGTGCGGTCCTGCAGGTGAACCGATGGTACGCGCGCTCGAAGAGTGCCATCAGGACACGAATCTCTATCGCAACGCGCTCGATCGCCTGTCCCAGGCGGCGGAACTCATGCCCGCCGAGCGCGCCGAGGCCGTGCTGGTGCTGTTTGTCGCCGTCGGTTGTTCGGCGGATGTGCGGTCCTCGGTGAACTATGCCATCGACTACGCGCACGCGACCTGTGGCGGAGGCACCTCCACGCCGCGTTCGCTTGGCATGTCGATGACCGCGGGCGAACGCGAACCCGCTCCGGCGCACCCCTTGGGCTTGCTGCGCGTACAAAACAGTTTTGTCGTGAGCGCCCCGCGCTGGATTCAGCCGAGTGAGCAGGGTGTTGAGATTGGTGCGCTGGCCACTGGTGAGGGCGATATTACCGACGTCGGCGACGATGTCTCGGCCCGCCATGCCCATATCTGGTGCGATGCTCAAAATATCTGGCACGTCGAGGACTTGTCGTCCACCAACGGAACCATGGTGGTAAACGGCGCGACGAACGTCTGCATCCAGGTCGAGCCCGGCCGCTCCGCTCAGCTCAACCCCGGCGACGAGCTCAGACTTGGCGAATCCACCACCTACGCTATCCTCCTCGGCGTCGGCGCCCTCTAGTCGGCAGATGGGGACGTTCCTTTTATGCCGGCACTCCGGGACACTCCATGGCGCGCCAGGGCCAATCGCCCGGGGACGAAGCGTTCATTTTGGCCCTTGGCGGTCACCCGAGGTAAACCTTTACCGCCCACCTATATTTGTCGAAATTACACTTGGCGGCGGGGTACAATAAACCCGCATGCGGATTTCCGTTGCGGGTGCCTCCCATCGCCGGGGCGTGCCCGGGAGCATCCGGCATGCGGCCTTTGCGGCGCTCGGTCATGTGCAAGACGGGCAGCTGGGCCTGTGGAGTGCGTGCAGCCCTCCTCGCCTCGGCATGCCTTCTCTCCACGCCATGTACCTGCTGCTGAGCCTGCCTGCCAGATGATTGGAAGCAACAGCGTAAATCCCATCACGCCAACATCCCGGCGATCGCCGGGGCCTGTATACCTATATGAGAGGAGAGGGGTATATGGCGCGTAAGTTTAAGTCTATGGACGGCAACGAGGCGGCCGCATATGTTTCGTATGCGTACACCGAGGTAGCGGGAATCTATCCCATTACGCCGTCCAGCCCGATGGCCGACCATGTCGACCAGTGGGCGGCCCAGGGTCGCAAGACCATCTTCGGCACCCCGGTCAAGGTCGTCGAGATGGAGTCCGAGGCGGGTGCAGCCGGTACCGTTCACGGTTCGCTGGGCGCCGGTGCTCTGACCACCACCTACACGGCTTCTCAGGGCCTGCTCCTGATGATCCCGAACATGTACAAGATCGCGGGCGAGCAGCTCCCGGGCGTCTTCCACGTCTCCGCGCGTTGCGTCGCTTCCCACGCCCTGAACATCTTTGGCGATCACTCCGACGTCATGGCTTGCCGTCAGACCGGCTTCGCCATGCTCGCCGAGGGCAACGTCCAGGAGGTCATGGACCTCTCGCCGGTGGCTCACCTTGCCGCCATCGAGGGTAAGACCCCGTTCCTTAACTTCTTCGACGGCTTCCGCACCAGCCACGAGATCCAGAAGGTCGCCATGTGGGACTACAAGGATCTGGCCGAGATGTGCGACATGGACGCCGTCCAGGCTTTCCGCGATCACGCGCTCAACCCTGAGCACCCGCACACCCGCGGTAGCCACGAGAACGGCGACATCTTCTTCCAGAACCGCGAGGCCTGCAACAAGGTCTACGACGAGCTTCCCGCCGTTGTCGAGGGCTACATGAAGAAGATCAACGAGAAGCTCGGCACCGATTACGGCCTGTTCAACTACTACGGCGCTCCCGATGCTGATCGCGTCGTCGTGTGCATGGGCTCCTTCTGCGACGTGCTCGAGGAAGTCATCGACTACCTCAACGCTCACGGCGAGAAGGTCGGCCTGGTCAAGGTTCGCCTGTTCCGTCCGTTCTCCATCAAGCACTTTGTCGACGTTCTCCCCGAGACCGTCAAGAAGATTGCCGTTATGGACCGCACCAAGGAGCCGGGTTCCATCGGCGAGCCGCTCTACCAGGACGTCGTCTCCGCCCTCTACGAGGCCGGCAAGACGGGCATCAAGGTCGTCGGCGGCCGTTACGGCCTGGGCAGCAAGGACACGCCTCCCGCGTCCGCGTTCGCTGTCTTCGAGGAGCTTAAGAAGGACGAGCCCAAGCGCGAGTTCACCATCGGCATTGTCGATGACGTGACCAACCTGAGCCTGCCCGAGGCCGAGGATGCGCCCAACACCGCGGCCCCCGGCACCATCGAGTGCAAGTTCTGGGGTCTGGGTGGCGACGGTACCGTCGGCGCCAACAAGAACTCGATCAAGATCATCGGCGATCACACCGACAAGTACGTTCAGGCCTACTTCCAGTACGACTCCAAGAAGACCGGCGGCGTCACCGTTTCGCACCTGCGCTTTGGTGATTCCCCGATTCGTTCGCCGTACTACGTGACCAAGGCCGACTTTGTCGCCTGCCACAACCCCAGCTACATCGTCAAGGGCTTCAAGATGGTCCGCGACGTCAAGCCGGGTGGCACCTTCCTGGTCAACTGCCAGTGGAGCGACGAGGAGTTCGCCGAGCACATGCCCGCCGTGGCCAAGCGCTACATCGCGAACAACAACGTCAACGTCTACCTGATCGACGCTATCGACCTGGCTGCTAAGGTCGGCATGGGCAAGCGCACCAACACGGTGCTCCAGTCCGCCTTCTTCGCGCTGGCCAAGGTCCTGCCCGCCGAGGACGCCCTGCAGTACATGAAGGACGCGGCTACCAAGTCCTACATGAAGAAGGGCCAGGCCATCGTCGACGCCAACCATAAGGCCATCGATGCCGGCGCTACCGCCTTCCGTAAGTTCGAGGTTCCGGCCGACTGGGCCACCGCCGAGGATGCCGCTCCCGTCGAGCTCTCCGAGGAGACCAAGTCCGCCATCGCCCTGCAGGTTAAGAACCTGCTGGAGCCCATCGATCGCATGGACGGCGACAGCCTGCCCGTTTCCGCCTTTGTCGATTGCGCCGACGGCCAGTTTGAGCTGGGCGCCTCCGCATACGAGAAGCGCGGCGTCGCCGTGGTCGTTCCCCACTGGGACGAGACCAAGTGCATCCAGTGCAACCAGTGCGCCTATGTGTGCCCGCATGCCACCATCCGTCCGTTCGCGATGACCGAGGACGAGGCTGCCGCCGCGCCCGAGGCTACCCGCACGCTCGACGCTATGGGCCCCAAGGCCAAGGGCATGAAGTTCACCATGGCCGTGTCTCCGCTCGACTGCATGGGCTGCACCAACTGCGTCAAGGTCTGCCCCAAGGGCGCCCTCGAGATGGTTCCCACCGAGCAGGAGATGGACCAGCAGCCCGTTTGGGACTACATGGTCGAGAACGTCTCCGAGAAGAAGGAGCTCATCGCGGCCAACGTCAAGGGCAGCCAGTTTAAGCAGCCTTACCTGGAGTTCTCCGGCTCCTGCGCCGGCTGCGCCGAGACCGCCTATGCACGTCTGGTGACCCAGGTTGCCGGCGACCGCATGTTCATCTCCAACGCTACCGGCTGCTCCTCCATTTGGGGCAACCCCGCTGCCACCGCTCCTTACTGCAAGGACAAGGACGGTCACGGCCCGGCGTGGAACAACTCCCTGTTCGAGGACAATGCCGAGCACGGTCTGGGCATGGCCGTGGGCTATGAGGCTGTTCAGCACAAGCTGATTGCCGCTACCCAGGACATCATCGCCGCCGATGGTCCGTCCGACGAGCTCAAGGCTGCCGGCCAGGCTTGGATTGACTCTGTCAACGACGCCGAGGCCTCCAAGACCGCTGCCGCCGCCTACGTTGCCGAGCTCGAGAAGTGCGGCTGCGACGCTTCCAAGGCAATCCTCGCCGACAAGGCTTACCTCACCAAGAAGTCCTTCTGGATCTTCGGCGGCGACGGTTGGGCCTACGACATCGGCTTCGGTGGCCTGGATCACGTCCTGGCTTCCGGCCACAATGTCAACGTCTTTGTCTTCGACACCGAGGTTTACTCCAACACCGGCGGTCAGGCCTCCAAGGCCTCGAACCTGGGCCAGGTCGCTCAGTTCGCCGCTGCCGGCAAGGTGACCAAGAAGAAGTCTCTGGCCGAGATCGCCATGAGCTATGGCTACGTCTACGTGGCGCAGGTCGCCATGGGCGCCAACCCGGCTCAGACCCTCAAGGCCATTCACGAGGCCGAGGCCTACGACGGCCCGTCCCTCATCATCGGCTACAGCCCCTGCGAGATGCACTCCATCAAGAAGGGCGGCATGCAGAACTGCCAGGCCGAGATGAAGAAGGCTGTCGAGTGCGGTTACTGGAACCTCTTCCGCTTCAACCCCGAGGCTGCTGCCGGCAAGAAGTTCTCGCTCGATTCCAAGGAGCCCGCGGGCGGCTATCAGGAGTTCCTGATGAACGAGGCCCGTTACGCTTCGCTGACGCGTTCCTTCCCCGAGCGCGCCGAGGAGCTCTTCAAGGAGAACGAGCAGGCCGCTATGGACCGCTATCAGCACCTGCTGAAGCTCAAGACGGTGTACAACGAGGCCTAAGTCTCTCACCGCAGGATCTGAGGGCTGACCTTCGCGGACGTCCTCGGACATGAAAGAACCCCCGCTGCGCACTGAACTGCCTCCCATTTCTTGGACACAAGAAATGGGAGGCCTTTTTATGGCTGGA
>ERZ791611.1032-NODE-1032-length-20925-cov-4.374365_pt1 | contig 20925 bp, 19 predicted proteins | sample MGYA00510275_ERZ791611 | MGnify/ENA primary metagenome ERZ791611 (study PRJEB30046, sample SAMN00791912) | human gut metagenome | study: EMG produced TPA metagenomics assembly of the A metagenome-wide association study of gut microbiota in type 2...
TTCAGGTGTTAGTGTCCTTACGGACGTGGGGGTTCAAGTCCCCCCCCTCGCACCAATTATCTTTACTTCCTTTCTTGTTTCTTCCTTGATTTTTCATCCCTGATTCAAATTCATTATCATCAGCATGATGGCAGCAATAAGCGCCAGGCACGATGGTAGCAAAACGTAATGCCGTAACTGTTTGTGATACAGCATCACCGGCGTCAATACTAATCCCATCAGAATGACAATCCGCCACTGATCCGGCGATAAATCCGCATACATCAGCCCTGCAATCAGCAATCCCGGCAGCAACACTCCCCAGCCACTGCCCAGCGTACGTTGCAACATGGTTTCATCTCTTTCATTGATAATGATAACCAATATCATATGATAATTTTTATCATTTGCAAGCCAGAGAAATCCCTTGCTATCGGGTAAACCTATCGCTAGGATTAGCAATCATTATCATTTAGATTACTATCCCGATTATGGCCTATCGTTCCGCACCGCTCTATGAAGATATCATCTGGCGAACGCATCTCCAGCCGCAGGATGCTGGGCTTGCACAAGCCGTACGGGCGACGATCGCCGAACATCGTGAACATTTGCTCGAGTTTATCCGCCTGGATGAACCCGCTCCGCTTAACGCCATGACGCTGGCGCAATGGTCATCAACGAATGCGCTAAGTTCTCTACTCGCGGTCTATTCCGATCATATCTATCGCAACCAACCAACGATGATCCGCGAGAACAAACCGCTGATCTCACTATGGGCACAATGGTATATCGGCCTGATGGTGCCACCATTAATGTTGGCGCTGCTGACGCAGGAAAAAGCATTAGATGTGTCGCCGGAACATTTCCACGTTGAGTTTCACGAAACCGGACGCGCCGCCTGTTTCTGGGTCGATGTGTGTGAAGATAAAAACGCAACACCACATTCGCCGCAGCAGCGAATGGAAACGTTAATCAGCCAGGCGCTGGTTCCGGTTGTGCAGGCACTAGAAGCGACCGGAGAGATCAACGGCAAACTTATCTGGAGTAATACCGGTTATTTGATCAACTGGTATCTCACTGAGATGAAGCAGCTGCTCGGCGAGGCGACGGTTGAATCGCTGCGCCATGCCCTCTTTTTTGAGAAAACGCTCACGAACGGTGAAGATAATCCACTCTGGCGTACCGTGGTACTGCGCGACGGCCTGCTGGTGCGCCGCACTTGCTGCCAGCGTTATCGCTTACCGGATGTGCAGCAATGTGGCGATTGTACGCTGAAATGAAAGCACTGCCGGGGAAGTAAACCCGGCATCATGCGGATTAATAGGGATGCAACACATTACTTGCTTCGCAATGCCGCATACATAACAGAATATCTGCGGCCTCCAACAACCCTGCATCAGAACTGACGCCCAGTTTCGACATCACATTAAATTTATGTGCACGGATCGTTTTGATATTGCGTTTAAGCTGCTCGGCAATTTGTGTCATTGAGTAGCCACGCGACATAAAGCGCAATATTTCTCTCTCCGTCGGGCTTAGCGTCCGGCTTTGGTTAATGTACCACTGATTGTTCAGTCGGTCGGTCGCCTGACGTACACCATTTAATGACAAAAAGAGTTCCTGATGAAAAATCTCCAGCGTTGACGCTTTACTTAATACACCGTCCAACGGTGATGGCGACAATGAACCAATCAGCCGAGCTTCAATATCATCATCCGCAATAACTAAACGCCGGGTACGCGGAAACTTAATCGCCAGTTCAGTCAGGCAAGATAATCCCTCTCTGCGCTCACTTCTCATGGCAGAAAAAGAAAAAATGACCGCCGCAAACGAGATCCGCGACATGGCATCCTGAAATGACTCCTGACTGGTATAGGTATGGAGCTTATAAGGGTTACCCGCAAACTTTCTGAATAAACTCTCAATACCGATACTACTCATGACGCATTTTTCTATGAGTGCGACATTTCTCTTCTTAATTCGGCTGTGTTCCATTCTGCGGCATCTCCATAAACAGAAGGCAAGTTAAGTTCTCTTGCACCCTGCGCGCTATTTATCCATGCATACATTTCAGCGTTGCTGTGAATTGCCAGTCGACGCATCGCACTGTTTTTTTGGGCGCTGATAGTTTTATTACTTTTCTTAAGCAATGAAGCTATCTGGTTGATGCCCCATCCTTTACCTAATAGCCGCAGTACCTTGCGCTCTGAAAGAGTGAGAATGACGGAGCGATAGCTAAAATCATGAGTTTCAGTCATTGCCGGAGAGGTCAGCATGGCGCTGATACGCTCTGCGTGCGTATTGCCGGAACGTACGGTCTTGACCAGATTCTCAATGGGTTCAACATCAGACAATAACGTCGCCGTAGGGCACATGAGCAATTCTACTGCCTGGGAATACCAGGAGCGTGACACCATGAAAACCCAGTGAATTTCCCGATATTGCGAGATTAAAGAATAATAATGTTCACAAACAGAACGTGGATCTTCACTTTCACCGGCTAAATCAGCAATGACTAATCCGGAACGACGTAATTGTAATAAGGTAAGGTCCTCCGCAGAGGCGCTGGATATTATTTCATATTCAGGGAAGTGAGTCCTCATGACCTCTTTTAACCCTGCTTGCATAACAGGTATTTTACTGATAACAATTCCATTTTTGCAGCATCCTGGCAACATATTTCCTCCACATCCACTGTCTAAAAATTACGATGGTTTATTCAGGATATTCATTCCTTAAATGTTTCCAGCAAATTAATAGATTAAGCGAATAAATTATCCTTAGCATTCACTTTCATATCAGCATACTCCTGCTGCACAACAACTCCACTGCATGTGTCAGAAGGTTAGCATCAAATGATAACCTGGTGAAATAGCCTGGAGACATTTAAAATATCTACATTAAGTTGTTAGAAATACTTAATGAAAAACAGAATTCTCATTCATTTAATTTATAATTAACTGATATCCCTTCCAGTAGAATGCAAAATCACACAATCAATATTTATTCAATAAAATCTGATAGTTTTAACTTGTAAAAATTAAAAAACGCGCCCAGTTATCTTTTATCCTGATTCGTAAAGGCTAAACAATAAATTCATTATAGTGATAATATTCATGTGATAATTTATTTGCGACGAGAGATAATTCGCTTTTTATCACCGAGCTTCTCCCGATAACCAGGATTAATCAGCGCAATTTTGATCTTAACCTACCGCAAAACAACCGTGCTTCATGATACAAATGGATTCTCATTATCTGAACAATACGCAGCACGTCTATGACAAAGGGCGAGTTATGCAAACTGAGCAACAGCGAGCCGTAACACGGCTTTGTATCCAGTGTGGATTATTTCTTTTGCAACATGGTGCGGAAAGCGCGTTGGTTGATGAGCTTTCCTCACGACTGGGTCGGGCGTTGGGAATGGACAGCGTCGAAAGTTCTATCTCTTCGAACGCCATAGTGCTGACAACCATTAAAGATGGGCAATGCCTGACATCGACACGTAAAAATCACGATCGCGGCATTAATATGCATGTGGTGACTGAAGTCCAGCACATTGTGATTCTGGCGGAGCACCATCTGCTGGATTACAAAGGCGTAGAGAAACGATTTAGCCAAATTCAGCCATTACGTTACCCAAGATGGCTGGTAGCCTTAATGGTTGGCCTTTCTTGCGCCTGTTTCTGTAAACTCAATAACGGTGGCTGGGATGGTGCCGTCATCACCTTCTTTGCCAGTACGGCCGCGATGTATATCCGCCAGCTGCTGGCACAACGTCATCTTCATCCACAGATCAACTTTTGCCTCACCGCTTTCGCCGCCACCACCATTTCCGGATTGCTTTTGCAACTCCCCACTTTCAGCGATACACCCACCATTGCGATGGCCGCCAGCGTTCTGCTGCTGGTGCCGGGCTTTCCGTTGATTAATGCCGTCGCCGATATGTTTAAAGGCCACATCAATACCGGACTGGCACGCTGGGCGATCGCCAGTCTGCTGACACTGGCTACCTGTGTCGGCGTAGTAATGGCACTGACGATTTGGGGGCTACGCGGATGGGTGTGATCGAATTTCTGTTAGCGTTGGCGCAGGATATGATCCTCGCCGCCATTCCTGCGGTCGGCTTTGCGATGGTGTTCAACGTTCCCGTTCGAGCGTTACGCTGGTGTGCGCTGCTTGGTGCGATAGGTCATGGTTCCCGAATGATCTTAATGACCAGCGGGCTGAATATTGAATGGTCAACCTTTATGGCCTCTATGCTGGTCGGCACCATTGGTATTCAATGGTCGCGCTGGTATCTGGCGCATCCGAAAGTGTTTACCGTGGCGGCTGTTATCCCTATGTTCCCTGGCATATCAGCTTATACCGCAATGATTTCGGCGGTAAAAATCAGCCAGCTAGGTTACAGCGAACCGTTGATGATTACCCTGTTAACCAACTTTCTTACAGCTTCATCGATTGTTGGTGCGTTATCCATCGGTCTTTCCATTCCTGGATTATGGTTGTACCGCAAGCGCCCTCGCGTATAAAATTGCCTCACTTAAAGCACGCGGATGAGAGACAGCCTCCTCTCCTCCGTGTGTTACTATAAAAGTTATCTCCCTTCTCGTTCATCGTTCCATATTTGAGAAACAGTATGTCTTCCAGAGTTTTGACCCCGGACGTCGTTGGTATTGACGCCCTGGTACAGGATCACCAAACCGTTCTGGCAAAAGCTGAAGGCGGTGTGGTTGCCGTATTTGCTAACAATGCCCCGGCGTTTTATGCCGTCACGCCTGCACGCCTGGCTGAACTGCTGGCGCTGGAAGAAAAGCTGGCGCGTCCGGGAAGCGATGTCGCTCTGGACGATCAACTCTATCAGGAACCGCAAGCCGCTCCCGTTGCTGTACCCATGGGGAAATTCGCCATGTATCCGGACTGGCAACCCGATGCCGACTTTATCCGCCTGGCGGCGCTATGGGGCGTGGCACTAAGAGAGCCGGTGACCGCCGAAGAACTGGCGTCATTCATTGCCTACTGGCAGGCGGAAGGCAAAGTCTTTCACCATGTGCAGTGGCAACAAAAACTGGCGCGCAGCCTGCAAATCGGTCGTGCCAGCAACGGCGGACTGCCGAAACGAGATGTGAATACGGTCAGTGAACCTGACAGCCAAATTCCACCAGGATTCAGAGGGTAACGATGAAAAACGTTGGCGACCTGATGCAACGCCTGCAAAAAATGATGCCTGCCCATATCAAACCTGCGTTCAAAACGGGTGAAGAATTACTGGCCTGGCAGAAAGAACAAGGGGCGATCCGCTCCGCCGCTCTCGAACGTGAAAATCGGGCGATGAAAATGCAGCGCACCTTTAACCGCTCCGGTATTCGTCCACTGCATCAGAACTGCTCCTTTGAGAACTATCGCGTTGAGTGTGAAGGGCAGATGAATGCGTTAAGCAAAGCGCGCCAGTATGTCGAGGAGTTTGACGGCAACATCGCCAGCTTCATCTTTTCTGGTAAGCCAGGAACCGGCAAAAACCATCTGGCGGCGGCAATCTGCAACGAGCTGCTGCTACGCGGTAAATCCGTATTGATCATCACCGTGGCCGATATTATGTCGGCGATGAAAGATACCTTCAGGAATAGCGGTACCAGCGAAGAACAACTGCTTAACGATCTGAGCAACGTTGATCTGCTGGTGATCGATGAGATCGGCGTGCAGACCGAATCGAAATACGAAAAAGTGATCATCAACCAGATCGTCGATCGCCGCTCTTCTTCCAAACGCCCAACCGGGATGCTGACCAACAGTAATATGGAAGAGATGACCAAGTTGCTGGGCGAACGCGTGATGGACCGTATGCGCCTGGGTAACAGTTTGTGGGTGATCTTCAACTGGGATAGCTACCGTAGCCGGGTAACAGGTAAAGAGTATTAATCCCCGTTTCTGGCGGTATACTGCGACACAATTCCACCTTGAGTAATGATGATGAAAACTGTTAAACATCTTCTGTGCTGTGCCATTGCCGCCAGCGCATTAATTTCCACCGGGGTGCATGCTGCGTCCTGGAAAGATGCGCTCTCCAGCGCCGCCAGCGAACTTGGCAACCAAAACAGCACGACACAGGAAGGCGGTTGGTCGCTCGCGTCATTAACTAACTTGCTTAGCAGCGGGAACCAGGCCTTAAGCGCAGATAACATGAACAACGTCGCAGGCATTCTGCAATACTGCGCGAAGCAAAAGCTGGCTTCGGTAACCGATGCCGAAAACATCAAGAACCAGGTGCTGGAAAAGCTGGGCCTGAACAGTGAAGAGCAAAAAGAAGACACCAACTATCTGGATGGCATTCAGGGTTTGCTGAAAACCAAAGATGGTCAGCAACTCAATCTGGATAATATTGGAACGACTCCGCTGGCAGAAAAGGTGAAAACCAAAGCCTGCGATCTGGTGTTAAAGCAGGGGCTGAACTTCATTTCCTGAACCGCGAAACGCCGCGTTTTAGCTGTTACCCGGCTGACGCGGCTCTCTCCTGCCCTTTTCCCTGCTCCTGGACGGTTTTCCCCCTGTTACACGGGAAGCGACCGCGATCAAAAAAGTCTGTTTATAAACTAATTCCTAACAACATCGCATTTTTTTGACACTAGAATTGCAGCAATATGGCGACGCCATTACATTGTGCTTCTCAAAAAGCTTAAACGTTGGCTAAACGGCCCGGTTTAGTGAGGATCGCCCGTTGTCAGAACTACTCTCTTTCGCCCTTTTTCTCGCCTCTGTGCTGATTTACGCATGGAAAGCGGGACGTAACACCTGGTGGTTTGCGGCCACATTAACGGTACTGGGGCTATTTGTCGTTTTAAATATCACCCTGTTTGCCAGCGACTATTTTACTGGCGATGGTATTAACGACGCGGTTCTCTATACCTTAACCAACAGCCTGACCGGTGCTGGCGTCAGCAAATACATCCTGCCGGGTATCGGCATTGTGCTGGGGCTGACAGCGGTGTTCGGTGCGCTGGGCTGGATCCTGCGCCGTCGTCGCCATCATCCGCACCATTTTGGTTACAGCCTGCTGGCGCTCTTACTGGCGCTGGGTTCGGTGGACGCCAGCCCGGCATTTCGTCAGATAACGGAACTGGTGAAATCCCAGTCACGCGACGGCGACCCGGACTTTGCGGCTTATTATAAAGAGCCGTCGAAAACTATCCCTGACCCGAAACTCAACCTGGTTTATATCTACGGCGAAAGTCTCGAGCGGACCTATTTTGATAACGAGGCTTTCCCGGATCTCACGCCTGAACTGGGCGCGTTGAAAAATGAAGGCCTGGATTTCAGCCACACGCAGCAGCTGCCAGGAACGGATTACACGATTGCGGGCATGGTGGCTTCTCAGTGCGGCATACCGCTGTTTGCCCCATTTGAAGGCAACGCCTCCGCCTCTGTCTCCAGCTTCTTCCCGCAGAACATCTGTCTGGGCGATATCCTGAAAAACTCGGGTTATCAGAACTATTTCGTGCAGGGCGCGAATCTGCGTTTTGCCGGTAAAGATGTGTTCCTGAAATCGCACGGCTTCGACCACTTATACGGCTCAGAAGAGCTGAAAAGCGTGGTGGCCGACCCGCACTATCGCAACGACTGGGGATTCTACGACGATACCGTTCTCGATGAAGCGTGGAAAAAATTTGAAGAGCTTTCCCGCTCAGGTCAGCGATTCTCACTGTTTACCCTGACAGTCGATACCCATCACCCGGATGGTTTTATCTCGCGCACCTGTAACCGCAAAAAATATGATTTTGACGGTAAGCCGAATCAGTCATTCAGCGCGGTAAGTTGCAGCCAGGAGAATATTGCGACGTTTATCAACAAAATCAAAGCGTCACCGTGGTTTAAAGATACCGTCATCGTCGTCTCTTCTGACCATTTAGCGATGAACAATACGGCGTGGAAATACCTTAATAAGCAGGATCGCAATAACCTGTTTTTTGTCATTCGTGGCGACAAGCCGCAGCAAGAGACGCTGGCAGTGAAGCGTAACACGATGGATAACGGCGCGACGGTGCTGGACATTCTCGGTGGCGATAACTATCTCGGACTTGGTCGTAGCAGTTTATCCGGGCAGTCGATGTCGGAAATCTTCCTCAATATCAAAGAGAAAACATTGGCGTGGAAGCCGGATATCATCCGCCTGTGGAAATTCCCTAAAGAGATGAAAGAGTTCACCATCGACCAGCAGAAAAACATGATTGCCTTCTCGGGTAGCCATTTCCGTTTGCCGCTGCTGTTGCGGGTTTCAGACAAACGCGTGGAACCGCTGCCGGAAAGCGAATACTCAGCACCGCTGCGTTTCCAGCTGGCCGATTTCGCTCCACGCGACAATTTCGTCTGGGTTGACCGTTGCTATAAGATGGCACAACTCTGGGCTCCGGAACTGGCACTCTCCACCGACTGGTGTGTCTCGCAAGGGCAGCTTGGCGGTCAGCAAATTGTTCAGCATGTTGACAAAACAACATGGCAGGGCAAAACGGCATTTAAAGATACGGTCATCGACATGGCGCGTTACAAAGGCAATGTCGATACGCTGAAGATTGTTGATAACGATATTCGCTACAAAGCCGACAGTTTCATCTTTAACGTCGCCGGTGCGCCAGAAGAGGTGAAACAGTTTAGCGGGATTTCCCGTCCGGAGTCGTGGGGCCGCTGGTCCAACGCGCAGCTGGGCGATGAAGTAAAAATCGAGTACAAGCATCCGCTGCCGAAGAAATTTGACCTGGTGATTACCGCCAAAGCATACGGCAATAACGCCAGCCGTCCTATTCCGGTACGCGTAGGCAATGAAGAACAAACTCTTGTGCTGGGCAATGAAGTGACCACCACCACACTGCATTTCGATAACCCAACCGATGCCGACACACTGGTAATTGTGCCGCCGGAACCTGTCTCAACCAACGAAGGGAATATCCTCGGACACTCGCCGCGTAAGCTCGGGATCGGCATGGTAGAAATTAAAGTGGTAGAACGTGAAGGATAATTCCTGACTGATGTGTAGGTCGCATAAGGTGCGACCTACACACCTTCTCCGGCCTACAAAACATCATTGAGAAACAGAAAAAAAACAGCGCCCAACACTTCCCCGGACGCTGCATGGCAACTTTAATAATCTCGCCTTATCAGAAAGTAATTACACCCTTAATCAACTCACGATTGTTAATCACATCGCGCTCGTAGGTTTCTGCCAGCGTGGCGAACGGATAGCGATGGGTTAACATCATGTCGGCAGTGATTTTCCCTTCCGCCATCAGTCGACCGACTTTAGCGAAATCTTCCGGCGTGGCGTTGCGGCTACCCATCATCGTCGTTTCTTTTTTATGGAATTCCGGATCGGAGAACTGCAACTCACCTTTAAACAGACCGACAAATACCACCGTGCCGCCGTGACGAATCAGATTCACGGTGTTATTCATCGCATGTTGATTACCTGTCGCGTCGATCACTTTCTGCGCCAGCGAACCACCAAACTGCGCCCGCAACTGCGCGTCAAAATCTTCGGCTGACGGGTCCAGCACGGGCAACTCCAGACGCGTTGCCACATGTTCACGGCGCGCCGGACTGGTATCCGCCACCACCACCTGTGCGCCATCGGCTTTAGCGATTGCCGCCGCGCCCAGACCGATTGGCCCCGCCCCGACCACCAGCACCTGCTCGCCGGGAGCAATGGCTGCGCGACGCACCGCATGAGCGCTAATAGCGAAAGGTTCAATCAATGCGGCCGCCTGCGGGTCAATACCGTCTGCGGGCAAAATGTTCGCCACCGGCACGCTCAAATACTCACTAAAACCGCCATCCTGATGCACGCCAATGACTGAAATTTTTTCACAGCAATTGGTACGCCCGCTTTTACACGCCGGGCATTGCTGACAGGCAACATAAGGGATCACAGCAACTTGCTGACCATTTTTAAGATCAGCAATATTTTTACCCAGCCCAACAACCTCCCCACATATTTCATGGCCTAAAACCCGTGGATAACTAAAAAATGGTTGATTTCCACCCCAGGCATGAATATCGGTACCGCAAATCCCGACAGACTTAATTTTTATTAATGCTTCATTGTCACCCGGAATAGGTATCTCGCGTTGTTTCCAGACTAATTCTTTCGGCTGCTGGCAAATTAAAACATTCATCGTAGACATGATTCGGCTCTCCATTTTTTGTTGCCTTAGATATCAATGAAAATGAAAAATGGCAGCGGAACGGAAAATCTGTTTTGTGAAAACACACGCATAAAAATGTTTTAAATCGGGTTTTAATGGACTCACAAGGAGGAAAATATGAGTCGTTCACAAAATTTACGCCACAATGTGATTAACCAGGTCATTGATGATATGGCGCGGGGTCATATCCCTTCCCCACTTCCATCGCAAAGTGCGCTGGCGGAAATGTACAACATCAGCCGCACTACAGTGCGTCATATTCTCAGCCACTTACGCGAATGCGGCGTCTTAACGCAGGTTGGAAACGACTATGTTATTGCGCGTAAACCTGACCATGATGACGGTTTCGCCTGTACTACCGCTTCAATGAGTGAACAAAACAAAGTGTTTGAGCAGGCTTTTTTCACGATGATAAACCAGCGCCAGTTACGCCCTGGGGAAACTTTTTCTGAACTGCAACTGGCTCGGGCCGCGGGTGTCAGCCCGGTTGTAGTAAGAGAATATCTTTTAAAATTCGGCCGTTATAATCTTATTCAAAGCGAAAAGCGCGGCCAGTGGAGCATGAAGCAATTCGATCAATCCTACGCCGAGCAGCTGTTTGAGCTACGCGAAATGCTCGAAACACATTCACTTCAGCACTTTCTCAACCTGCCTGATCATGATCCCCGCTGGCTGCAGGCGAAAACCATGCTCGAACGTCATCGGCTACTGCGTGACAACATCGGCAATAGCTTTCGCATGTTCTCGCAACTTGACAGAGATTTTCACTCCTTACTGCTTTCAGCTGCCGACAATATCTTTTTTGATCAATCGCTTGAGATCATCTCAGTCATCTTTCATTTTCACTATCAATGGGACGAAAGCGATCTTAAACAGCGCAATATCATTGCCGTCGATGAGCATATGACCATTCTCAGCGCTCTGATTTGCCGCAGTGACCTTGATGCCACCCTTGCGCTCCGTAACCATTTGAATTCAGCTAAACAATCAATGATTCGATCCATTAATGAGAACACGCGTTATGCTCATTAAGTACGGATTAAAAACAGCAAACTATTAGCGGGTGCACGGTTTTATCAAAAGATAAATACCGGGAAATTCCCGCTTACCTATGCTCACAATCAGTCGACTAAAAATGTTTTTTTGTGAGCGGTAGTAAAGTCCTAAAACTTTAACCTGCCGTTAATGTCAACCTTGCGTAATGCACAATTACGTAAACAATTAAAATTATAAATACAGGAGTCCGGCGTGGAAAAAGAAAATATCACCCTCGATCCGCGTTCTTCATTTACTCCATCTTCGTCGGCAGATATTCCCGTGCCACCAGATGGATTAGTTCAACGCAGTACCCGAATTAAACGCATTCAAACCACCGCCATGTTGTTATTATTTTTTGCGGCGGTAATCAATTATCTCGACCGCAGTTCGCTGTCGGTAGCAAATTTAACGATTCGTGAAGAATTGGGATTAAGTGCCACCGAAATCGGCGCTTTGCTCTCCGTGTTTTCACTCGCTTACGGGATTGCGCAACTTCCTTGCGGCCCACTATTGGATCGTAAAGGCCCGCGCCTGATGTTGGGACTGGGGATGTTCTTCTGGTCACTGTTCCAGGCAATGTCTGGCATGGTGCACAGCTTTACGCAGTTCGTGTTGGTGCGTATCGGTATGGGGATTGGTGAAGCGCCGATGAACCCATGCGGTGTAAAAGTCATTAACGACTGGTTCAACATCAAAGAGCGCGGACGCCCGATGGGCTTCTTCAACGCAGCTTCTACCATTGGCGTTGCCGTAAGCCCACCGATTCTGGCGGCGATGATGCTGGTGATGGGCTGGCGCGGGATGTTTATTACCATTGGTGTGCTGGGGATTTTTCTCGCCATCGGCTGGTATATGCTCTATCGCAACCGCGAGCACGTAGAACTGACTGCCGTTGAACAAGCTTATCTCAATGCAGGTAGTGTCAATGCCCGCCGAGATCCGCTCAGTTTTGCCGAATGGCGCAGCTTGTTCCGTAACCGCACAATGTGGGGAATGATGCTCGGATTCAGTGGCATCAACTACACTGCGTGGCTGTATCTGGCCTGGCTTCCTGGTTACCTGCAAACAGCCTATAACCTGGATTTAAAAAGCACAGGGTTGATGGCGGCTATCCCTTTCCTGTTTGGGGCTGCCGGGATGCTGGTCAACGGTTACGTTACCGACTGGCTGGTCAAAGGGGGAATGGCTCCGATTAAAAGCCGTAAGATCTGCATTATTGCCGGGATGTTCTGTTCTGCCGCCTTTACGCTGGTCGTACCGCAAGCGACAACATCCATGACAGCGGTTCTGCTGATTGGCATGGCACTGTTCTGTATTCACTTTGCCGGAACATCCTGCTGGGGCTTGATCCACGTCGCAGTTGCTTCTCGCATGACTGCGTCGGTGGGCAGTATCCAGAACTTTGCCAGCTTTATCTGCGCCTCTTTCGCGCCGATCATTACTGGTTTTATTGTTGATACCACCCACTCATTCCGTCTGGCACTAATCATCTGCGGTTGCGTCACCGCAGCGGGGGCACTGGCGTACATCTTCCTGGTTCGTCAGCCGATCAACGACCCACGGAAAGATTAATCTCCCTATGCCCGATAACATTTTGCTTATCGGGCATTTTTATGGCGATTAAAACGTTTCCCAGTTCTCCCCGCTATCTGCCACGGCCATTTTACGCGGCGCAGCTGGCATCACGGTTTTTACCACAGCCGATGTTTCACGCTGCTGTTGCTGCTGTTGCTGAATCCGGAACACTGCCACAGCTTCGGTCAGGCGACTGGCCTGCTCTTCCAGCGCGGCGGCGGCGGCGGCAGATTCTTCCACCAGCGCGGCGTTCTGTTGAGTTACCCGGTCCATCTCAGCAACCGCTAAGCCAACCTGATCGATACCACGGCTCTGCTCATCAGAAGCAGAAGCAATTTCGCCCATAATGTCCGTCACGCGGGTCACGGCACTGACAATCTCCGCCATTGTTTCCCCTGCGCTTTCGACCAGCGTAGAGCCAACATCTACTTTCCCCACCGAGTCTTCAATCAGGCTTTTAATTTCACGAGCCGCCTGGGCGCTACGCTGGGCCAGATTACGCACTTCTCCCGCAACCACCGCAAAACCACGTCCTTGCTCACCCGCACGCGCTGCTTCAACCGCCGCGTTCAAAGCCAGAATATTGGTCTGGAAGGCAATACCGTCAATTACGCTGATAATATCGGCGATTTTCTGCGAACTGGTGGAGATATCGCGCATAGTCTGCACCACGTTATCTACCACTTTGCCGCCGCGTTGCGCCGTTTCAGAAGCACTTAACGCCAGGTGGCTGGCCTGGCGCGCATTCTCGGCGTTCTGTTTCACCGTTGCGGTCAGTTGCTCCATGCTGGCTGCCGTCTCTTCCAGCGAAGCGGCCTGTTGCTCGGTGCGCGAAGAGAGATCGTTATTGCCGGTAGCGATTTCGCTGGCACCGCTATAGATGGCATTGGCCCCGTTGCGCACATCACCGACGGTACGCATCAGCTCTCCCTGCATATGGCGCAAACTCTCTGCCAGTTGCCCCATCTCATTAGAGCCATCCACCTCAATCGGTTTCACCAGATCGCCGCCTGCAATATGACGAATGCTGTCAATCAGGCGATTCATTGGCGCTACCAGCGAGGCTTTAATACCGAACCAGACGGCGAAGATGACCGCCAGTACGACGATCATCACGCCCACCAGAATCCACATCGCCTGGCTGTAGGAGGCATTGTTATCGCTGACGGCGATATCATAGAGCCGATCGTTTTGCTCCATGTAAGCCACATACTGCTTCTCGAAACCGTCCTGATATCCCTGAGTCGGCTGATCAAAGAACTCGTTGATTTTGCCTGCACCTAACAGTTGGATCAGCTCCGCCAGCGCATTGTGATAAATATCGTAATTACGTTTGATCTCTGCCGCTGCGGCGGTGCTCTGACGCGGGTCACGCGGCAACGCTTCGTAATCCGCCCAGTTTTTTTCCGCCTGTTTCAGCGAAATACTGGCACTCTGCATCAGCTCAGCAACGGTTGAACCGCTACCAATATTATTCTGATCCATCATGTAGCGGATACCCGCGCGGTTGAGGGTGTTACGCGTCTGCAACAACGCGACCCAGCTGCCATTCAGCGTGGATTGCTGCTGGCGAATGGTTTGTAAAACAGTGAAATTTTCTTTGTCATTCTTTAAGGCATTAAAGAACAGACCGCCTGATGTCAGTTGTAAAAGGCCAAAAACGGCCAAAACCAGCAGTAAGCTGGTCACGATCTTGATACGTTTTAACATGGTTTCTCTTTCCTGTGGACCGATGCAAGATTTTCGGCCTGGAAAGCAAAAACTTTATGAAAAGGTGTAACCCGCCATCCATGGAAAAACCAGGGGCTGGTTATCAGATACTAAAAAGTTATTCATTATCGCCCGGGATGTCTTCTTGTCGGGAATTGCCCAGAGCAATAAATTCCTCTAACAGATGGGTTAACAGTTGCATTTTCTCGGCAGTAAACTGAGCTTCAATCTGCCGATAGGCTTCTTCAATCTGTGTCTGAGCGCGGTTATACAGCGCCTGCCCCTCTTTGGTCAGCGAGATATAGAGCTTCCGCTGATCATTGATCGGCTTTAATCGCAACACTAAACCGTCGCGTTCCATCCGCGTAAGGATCCCGGTCAGGCTTGGGCGCAAAATGCAGGCACGATACGCCAGATCGTGAAAATCCATTGATGGGCTTTCCGCCAGAATACGCACGATGCGCCACTGTTGCTCAGTCAAATTATGCCGTTTAACGATTGGGCGAAAATAACTCATCGCCGCTTCTCGCGCCTGGAGCAACGCAATGGTTAGAGAGTCGTGCATTATCTTTCCCCTGAAAAATTCAAAATCATTAATATAGAAACAGTTAATCGTCACGTTACCGGGACTGCGCTGTCCCTGCAATTCCTGATTTTATCAAAATTGATGATATTTTATTAACTTACTGATATTTAATATTTTATTATCTTTAAATGTAAATAGTTTGTTAATTAGATCACATTTACATCACTTACTTTTGCCAAACTACGCAATCGGGAATAAAAGTAATCATTAACATATTAATGATTAAGATGATCGAATCCGAGGAGTGGTAATGAAAGGCACTATCTTCGCCGTAGCGTTGAACCATCGCAGCCAACTTGATGCATGGCAGGAAGCGTTCCAGCAATCCCCCTACAAAGCCCCGCCTAAAACTGCGGTCTGGTTTATTAAACCGCGCAATACGGTGATTGGTTGCGGTGAACCGATTCCCTTTCCACAGGGTGAAAAGGTACTGAGCGGTGCGACTGTTGCGCTGATTGTGGGAAAAACGGCGACGAAAGTACGTGAAGAAGATGCGGCAGAGTACATCGCCGGATATGCGCTGGCTAACGACGTCAGCCTGCCGGAAGAGAGCTTTTACCGCCCGGCAATCAAAGCAAAATGTCGTGATGGATTCTGCCCCATTGGCGAAACCGTGGCTCTCAGCAATGTCGATAATCTGACCATCTATACCGAGATCAACGGGCGTCCTGCCGATCACTGGAATACCGCCGATTTACAACGTAACGCCGCGCAGTTGCTGAGCGCCCTGAGCGAATTTGCCACACTGAATCCAGGCGATGCCATTCTGCTCGGCACGCCACAGGCGCGCGTGGAAATACAGCCAGGCGATCGCGTTCGTGTTCTCGCAGAAGGTTTCCCGCCGCTGGAAAATCCGGTAGTGGACGAACGTGAAGTGACCACGCGCAAGAGCTTCCCAACGCAGCCACACCCGCACGGCACGCTGTTTGCCCTCGGCCTGAACTACGCCGACCACGCCAGCGAACTGGAATTTAAGCCACCGGAAGAACCGCTGGTGTTCCTGAAAGCGCCAAATACCCTCACTGGCGATAACCAGACCTCCGTGCGTCCAAACAATATTGAATACATGCACTATGAAGCGGAGCTGGTGGTAGTTATTGGCAAACAGGCGCGTAACGTCAGCGAAGCCGATGCCATGGATTATGTCGCGGGCTACACCGTGTGTAACGACTACGCCATTCGCGACTATCTGGAAAACTACTACCGCCCTAACCTGCGGGTAAAAAGCCGCGACGGACTGACGCCGATGCTTTCAACCATCGTGCCGAAAGAGGCGATCCCGGACCCGCATAATCTGACCCTTCGCACCTTCGTCAACGGCGAGTTACGCCAGCAAGGCACCACCGCCGATCTGATCTTCAGCGTGCCCTTCCTGATCGCCTACTTAAGCGAATTTATGACCCTGAATCCGGGCGACATGATCGCCACCGGCACACCAAAAGGCTTATCTGACGTGGTGCCTGGCGATGAAGTAGTGGTGGAAGTAGAAGGCGTGGGCTGCCTGGTGAACCGAATTGTGAGTGAGGAAACAGCGAAATGAAAAAAGTAAATCATTGGATCAACGGCAAAAATGTTGCAGGTAACGACTACTTCCAGACCACCAATCCGGCGACGGGTGAAGTGCTGGCGGATGTGGCCTCTGGCGGTGAAGCGGAGATCAATCAGGCGGTAGCGGCAGCGAAAGAGGCGTTCCCGAAATGGGCCAATCTGCCGATGAAAGAGCGTGCGCGCCTGATGCGCCGTCTGGGCGATCTGATCGACCAGAACGTGCCTGAGATCGCCGCGATGGAAACCGCGGACACGGGCCTGCCGATCCATCAGACCAAAAATGTGTTGATCCCACGCGCTTCTCACAACTTTGAATTTTTCGCGGAAGTCTGCCAGCAGATGAACGGCAAGACCTATCCGGTTGACGACAAGATGCTCAACTACACGCTGGTGCAACCGGTAGGCGTTTGTGCGCTGGTATCGCCGTGGAACGTGCCGTTTATGACCGCCACATGGAAGGTCGCGCCGTGTCTGGCGCTGGGCAATACCGCGGTACTGAAAATGTCGGAACTCTCCCCGCTGACCGCTGACCGCCTGGGTGAGCTGGCGCTGGAAGCCGGTATTCCGGCGGGCGTGCTGAACGTGGTACAGGGCTACGGCGCAACCGCAGGGGATGCGCTGGTCCGTCATCATGACGTGCGTGCCGTGTCGTTCACCGGCGGTACGGCCACCGGGCGCAACATCATGAAAAACGCCGGGCTGAAAAAATACTCCATGGAACTGGGCGGTAAATCGCCGGTGCTGATTTTTGAAGATGCCGATATTGAACGCGCGCTGGACGCCGCCCTGTTCACCATCTTCTCGATCAACGGCGAGCGCTGCACCGCCGGTTCGCGCATCTTTATTCAGCAAAGCATCTACCCGGAATTCGTTAAACGCTTTGCCGAACGCGCCAACCGTCTGCGCGTGGGCGATCCGAACGATCCGAATACCCAGGTTGGGGCACTTATCAGCCAGCAACACTGGGAAAAAGTCTCCGGCTATATCCGTCTCGGCATTGAAGAAGGCGCAACCCTGCTGGCGGGCGGCCCGGATAAACCGTCTGACCTGCCTGCGCACCTGAAAGGCGGCAACTTCCTGCGCCCAACGGTGCTGGCAGACGTAGATAACCGTATGCGCGTCGCCCAGGAAGAGATTTTCGGGCCGGTCGCCTGCCTGCTGCCGTTTAAAGACGAAGCCGAAGGCTTACGCCTGGCAAACGACGTGGAGTACGGCCTCGCGTCGTACATCTGGACACAGGATGTCAGCAAAGTGTTACGCCTGGCGCGTGGCATTGAAGCAGGCATGGTGTTCGTCAATACCCAGAACGTCCGCGACCTGCGCCAGCCGTTTGGCGGCGTAAAAGCCTCCGGCACCGGGCGTGAAGGCGGTGAGTACAGCTTCGAAGTGTTCGCGGAAATGAAGAACGTCTGCATTTCCATGGGCGACCATCCAATTCCGAAATGGGGAGTCTGATATGGGTAAGTTAGCGTTAGCCGCCAAGATCACGCACGTACCGTCGATGTATCTCTCTGAACTACCAGGAAAAAACCACGGTTGTCGCCAGGGTGCGATCGACGGGCATAAAGAGATCAGCAAGCGTTGCCGGGAAATGGGCGTCGATACCATTATCGTTTTCGATACCCACTGGCTTGTCAACAGTGCTTATCACATCAACTGTGCAGACCATTTTGAAGGCGTCTACACCAGTAACGAACTGCCGCATTTTATTCGCGACATGACCTACGACTACGACGGCAACCCGGAGCTGGGCCAGCTTATCGCCGACGAGGCGGTGAAGCTCGGGGTGCGTGCCAAAGCGCACAATATTCCCAGCCTGAAGCTGGAGTACGGCACCCTGGTGCCGATGCGCTACATGAATAGCGATAAGCATTTCAAAGTGGTATCCATTTCCGCCTTCTGTACCGTTCACGATTTTGCCGACAGCCGCAAGCTGGGCGAGGCCATCCTCAAGGCCATCGACAAATATGACGGCACCGTGGCGGTGCTGGCCAGCGGTTCGCTGTCGCACCGCTTTATCGACGACCAGCGCGCCGAAGAGGGGATGAACAGCTACACCCGCGAATTTGACCATCAAATGGATGAGCGGGTGGTGAAGCTATGGCGCGAGGGCAAATTCAAAGAGTTCTGCACCATGCTGCCGGAGTATGCCGACTACTGCTACGGCGAAGGCAACATGCACGACACGGTGATGCTGCTCGGCCTGCTGGGCTGGGATAAATATGACGGCAAGGTGGAGTTTATCACCGAGCTGTTCGCCAGCTCCGGCACCGGCCAGGTTAACGCCGTGTTCCCGCTGCCGGCGCAGGCGTAAGGGGGCCCCATGCCGCATTTTATCGCCGAATGTACCGACAACATCCGCGAGCAGGCCGATCTGCCTGGGCTGTTCGCCAAAGTCAACGAGGCGCTGGCCGCCACCGGCATCTTTCCGATCGGCGGGATCCGCAGCCGCGCCCACTGGCTGGATACCTGGCAGATGGCCGACGGCAGGCAGGATTACGCCTTCGTGCATATGACCCTGAAGATCGGCGCCGGGCGCAGCCTGGAGAGCCGTCAGGACGTGGGAGATATGCTGTTCGCGCTGATCAAATCCCACTTCGCGACGCTAATGGAGAGCCGCTATCTGGCGCTGTCGTTCGCCATGGAAGAGCTCGACCCGACGCTGAACTACAAACAAAACAACGTGCACGCGTTATTTAAATAATGTGCAAATTGCCCGGTGGCGCTGCGCTTACCGGGCCTACAGAGTCTGTTCGCTATGGTGTGGCTCCTGAAATCTACGGGCGTGCAGCAGGGCTGATTCCCGCTGAAATCAGCGAACCGGAGGTCGGCAGATAAGGCGGGGTTCACGCCCAAACGCAACGTGAACGCAAAACCCACCCTCACCCTCCCCCTCTCCCAAAGGGAGAGGGGACCGCCCGGTAGTCGTTGCAGCCTGGAGTATCCCCGTTACCGACCGGTAGCGCCGCGCTTACCCCCGCCGATGCGCCCACTCGCGCATACGTTGAAACAGTACATACAGCGACGGGATAAACAGGATGCCAACCATCGTCGCCACCAGCATCCCGCTGAATACCGTGGTGCCGATGATCCGCCGGCTCTGCGCCCCGGCGCCGGTGGCGAGCATCATCGGCATGATGCCGATAATAAACGACACCGCGGTCATCATTACCGCGCGGAAGCGGCGGGTAGCCCCCTCTCGCGCAGCGTCGACTATCGACAGCCCCTCCTCGCGCCGGCTGCGGGCGAACTCAACGATCAGAATCGCATTCTTCGCCGCCAGGGCGATCAGCAGCACCAGCCCTATCTGAACATACACATCGTTGGCATAGCCCGCGGTCCACAGCCAGAGCAGCGCTCCGCCGATGGCGAACAGCACCGAGAGCATGACGCTCGCCGGCAGCGTCCAGCTCTCATACTGCGCCACCAGGAACAGCCACGCCATCGCCACCGCCGCCAGCACGATCCACACCGCCTGATTGCCGGTCTGCTGCTCCTGCCAGGAGATCCCGCTCCAGGCATAGTCATATCCCGGCGGCAGATGGGCCTGCAAAATCTGCTCCATGGCCGCCATCGCCGTACGGCTGCTGACCCCCTCGGCCGCTGAACCGCTCACCGACACGGACGGGAATTGATTGTACTGCTGAATAAACGGCGCCCCCACCGTCGGCGTAATGGTGACCAGATTGCTCAGCCGCACCCGCTCGCCGTCGCGGCTGCGGACGTACAGCTCGCTAATCTGCTCAGCCCGCTCACGCCACTGCATCTCATTTTGCATCACCACATGATAGACACGATTGTTACGGCTGAAATCGCCGGCGCGCGTGCCGCCGAACGCCGTCTGCAGGCTGCTGAAGATCTGCGCCACCGGCACATCCAGCAGCGCCGCCCGATCGCGGTCGACCGTCAGGGTCAGCTGCGGCACGTTGCTGCTCCAGGTGGTAAACACCCGGCTCAGCTGCGAATGCTGGTTCGCCAGCTGGAGGATCTCCCGCGTCACCTGCTCCAGCTCCGCCGACGACTGACCGGCCTGCGCCAGGATGCGCAGATCAAACCCCGAGGCATTGCCCAGGCCCGGCAGGGTCGGCGGCGCGAAGGTCATGATCGTCGCCTCGGGTAGCGACAGCAGCTGGCGCTGAATATCCGCCATCACCGCATCCAGCGGCGGCCGCTGATGCCAGTCCTTGAGCATTACCGAGATAAACCCGCCGTTAGAGGCGCTGGTGCCGTTGAGAATGTTGAACCCGGACAGGAAGATATATAGATTTCAGAAGTACGTGGGCCTTCCGGGTCTTGCGCA
>ERZ791611.1041-NODE-1041-length-20835-cov-15.312705_pt1 | contig 20835 bp, 18 predicted proteins | sample MGYA00510275_ERZ791611 | MGnify/ENA primary metagenome ERZ791611 (study PRJEB30046, sample SAMN00791912) | human gut metagenome | study: EMG produced TPA metagenomics assembly of the A metagenome-wide association study of gut microbiota in type 2...
AAAACTGGGGTAAGGCAGACGAATGAAAGTCTGTCTTACCCCAACATTTATTATAAAACCTTTTTTTGTTCGCAAAAGCGAACCGAGTTGCGGGGGAGCGCCCGGAACTCGTGTCATTACAGCGATGGGAAGCCGTGTTCCGGCGTGAGAGGAGACCAGTAAGTCTCGACCGACAACGGAGGTTGTAATGAATACTTCGACTCGTAATGTCAACAAAGTAACGACGGCCGGATTATTTCTGGCTATTGCCGTAGTAGGCAGTCTGTTTTCCTTTCCCGTTGGGCTCAGTAAATGTGCCCCCGTCCAGCATATGGTTAATATTTTGTGTGCCGTTTTGCTTGGTCCCTTCTATGGGGTCGGCGTTGCCTTCGGTGCCAGCTTAATTCGCAACTTATTCGGCATTGGCAGCATTCTCGCCTTTCCGGGCAGTATGATTGGCGCTCTCTTAGCCGGTCTTACCTATAAGTACACCCGCAATATTTTTCTTACCTTGCTGGCCGAAGTATTTGGCACCGGCATCTTAGGCGGTCTCAGCGCCTATCCGTTAGCCGTGCTGTTCCTCGGTAAAAGCGCAGGCCAAATGGCCTTCTACGTGTACGTCGTTCCTTTCTTGGTCTCCACAGTAGGCGGCTCCCTGCTGTCGGGGATGCTCTTATACGCATTACAACGTGTTCGAGCCTTAGCCTATGTTCAAAAGAAACTAGGCGCCTAATGAAAGGAGCTTCTCATGGAAGCAAAAAAGACAGGTCTCTTTGCTAACGGCCTCATCTGGTTCGGTGCCGCCGTATCCATAGCGGAAATCATCACCGGTACCTTGCTGGCACCGCTCGGTTTCCCCGACGGCGTCAAGGCCATCCTCTTAGGTCACCTCATCGGTGGTCTCTTATTCTTCGCCGCTGGCGTTATTAGCGGTAAAACCGGCCGCAGTGCCATGGAATCCGTTCGTATCGGCTTCGGTCGCTACGGCGGTGCCTTCTTCGCCATCTGTAACGTATTGCAGCTCATTGGCTGGACGGCGGTCATGATTATTTCAGGGGCGGAAGCAGCGCAAGCTGTGTATCCCTTAAGCACCACCACCTGGTGCATCCTCACGGCCGTGCTCATCATCGTATGGCTCTACGTAGGCATTCGCAACTTGGGCAAGCTAAACCTCGTAGCTATGGCCCTCTTGTTCCTCTTAACCTTGTGGCTCAGTAAGGTTGTCTTCGCGCCAGCCGCCACCGCTGCCGGTGCTTCTGTTTTGGGCATTACACCGTCCGAAACGGCTGACGGCTTAACCTTCGGCGCCGCTGTTGAGTTAGCCGTAGCTATGCCGCTGTCCTGGCTCCCGCTTATCGGGGACTACACGCGCACGGCGAAATGCCCGGTAGCTGCTTCGGCTGTAAGTGCTATCGTGTACTCCATCGTCAGCTGCTGGATGTACTTCATCGGTCTTGGCACCGCCATCTACACTGGTGAAAGCGACATCGCTGCCGTAATGCTCAAAGCTGGCCTCGGCATTGCAGCCCTTTTGATCGTCATCTTCTCCACCGTTACCACTACGTACCTCGATGCGTACTCCGGTGGCGTAAGCGCTGTCAGTCTTTTCAGCAAATTGCCGGAAAAAACAACGTCCATCGTCATCTGCGTAATCGGCGCCATCTTGGCCATCTTCACGCCCATCACGAACTACGAAGACTTCCTCTTCCTCATTGGTTCCGTCTTCGCGCCGATGATTGCCATCCTCTTAGTACAGTTCTTCCTCTTAAACAAGGATTCGTCCATGAATGCCTTCTCCGTTACGAACTGCATTTTGTGGATTCTCGGCTTCGCGTTATACCGCCAGGTATTGGATTTAGACAGCCCGGTTGGTGTAACCTTCCCGGTTATGATCGTCGTAGCTGTTGTGACCTACATCGTAGGCAAAATCGTGAAATAAAAAGCCTTAAAACCAGTGCGGTATGTTACGTGTTATATGCGTAGCATACCGCACTTTTTTAGTAGTGCTTTAAAAACAAGATAACTAGAGATGTTAAAATTCAAGATTACATCTGCATAAAAGGTGATACCTCGTCAATAATCTATAGAATCTTATGGGTTATCTACGCGGTATCACCTTATTTTTTCGCCACTTAGTATCCATTCGTGATGAACAGAAAGATGTTATCACTTTATATACTAAATACTCTTAATTATGTAATTATTTAGACTTCGCAAAAATTATCTATACCACACGTCGTCAAGATGGTACAATACAGGTGTTTGAAACAAAGGATATAAATTATTTTTGCTTCGTTGTTATTCGTTTTGACTATAGATTTTTCTCTCTCATTTTATGTTTGCTCATACTTAATCAAAAAGGAGTGTCTCTACAATGAAAACCTTTCAGTTACCCTTCGGTAAAACGCATTGCACGTTGAACGTACCTGACGATCGTTTACAAGGCGTGCTCGTATCTGGTGCTCACGACTATAAACCGGAAGCTGACGAAGGAACCTTAGTAGACAATGCGTTAGCTAACCCGATTGGTTCCCCCCGCCTGTCCGAATTAGCTAAGGGTAAAAAGACCTGTACAATCATTTCCAGTGACCACACCCGTCCGGTACCGAGTCACATCATCATGCCGCGCCTGCTCAAGGAATTGCGCGCCGGCAACCCGGACATCCAGATTACCATCCTCATCGCAACAGGCATGCATCGCTTGACGACGAAGGACGAATTAATCGCTAAATACGGTAAAGAAATCGCCGAAAACGAACATTTTGTATTGCACGATGCCCGTAAGGACGAAGATATGGTTAGCATCGGCACCTTGCCGTCCGGCGGCGAATGCTTGGTTAACAAAGTAGCCATCAACACGGACTTGCTCGTTGCCGAAGGCTTCATCGAACCGCATTTCTTCGCTGGTTTCTCCGGCGGCCGTAAATCCGTATTGCCTGGCGTTGCAAGCCGCATCACGGTTCTCGCCAACCACTGCTCCGAATTCATCAACAGTGACCACGCCCGCACCGGTATCCTCGAAGGCAACCCGATTCACCGCGACATGGTATACGCAGCGCGCACCGCTAAATTAGCCTTCATCTGCAACGTATGCATCGACGCTGACAAAAAGGTTATTGCTGCTTTCGCCGGCGACCTCGAAAAAGCTCACGAAACAGGCGTTGCCTTTGAAATGAAGTTAGCTGGCGTGCCCGCAAAACCGGCGGATATCGTTGTCACCACCAACGGTGGCTATCCGCTGGACCAGAATATTTACCAGTCCGTAAAAGGTATGACCGCAGCAGAAGCAACCTGCAAAAAAGGCGGCGTTATCATCATGTGCTCCTCTTGCAGCGATGGTCACGGCGGCGAAGACTTCTACAACACCTTAAAAGAAGCCAACAACCTGCAGGACGCTATGGACGCTATCTTAGCCCGCACCCGCAACGAAACCATTTTCGACCAGTGGGAATCCCAGATTCTCTTGCGCTTGCTCTTAAACTACAGCGTTATCATGGTCACCGATGCACCGCAGTCCATGATTGAAGACATGCATATGCACTACGCTAAGAACATTGACGAAGCCTGCGCTATGGCCGACAAAATCTTGGCTGACAAAGGCATTACCAACGGCACCGTAACCGTTGTACCGGACGGTGTATCCGTAGTCGTTCGCTAATCACTCACAGTGAAACAAGCGTCACGCCTTACCCGTTAACAGGTAACTAAGCGGCACAAAAAGCCAGTATGCGTTGAGAGTTTCTCTCATGGCGTACTGGCTTTATTTTTTTACGAAATATATATGTACATCACCAATGTTGTATGCTATACTGACTTGTAAAAGCTACTAAAGTGGTCTAGATTACTAGGCACTGGCAGCCCGCTCATTTCACAGGATTCAAAGTGTATTCGGAGGTCTTTCATGAAAGAATTTATCAAAGGTTTCAAAGACTTTGCCATGCGCGGTAATGTTATCGACTTGGCAGTCGGCGTTATCATAGGCGCCGCATTCGGAAAAGTTGTATCGTCCCTCGTAAGCGACATCATCATGCCGCCTCTCGGCGTTATCCTCGGTGGCGTTGACTTCTCCGACTTCTTCATCGCATTGAGCAGCAAGCACGCCAACACCTTGGCAGAAGCAAAAGCAGCCGGCATCCCGGTTATTGCTTACGGCAGCTTCCTCAACTCGGTAATCCAGTTCTTGATTATCGCTTTCGCCGTATACTTGCTCATCAAACAGGTGAACCGCTTCTTCCCGAAAAAAGAAGAAGAAGCAAAACCGGAACCGCATCTTTGCCCGTTCTGCAAACAGGAAGTGGCTGAAGACGCAACGCGTTGCCCGCACTGCACGTCCGAGCTTACGCCGGTTACCAAACAGTAAAATACTGGCACTTCAAAAGGTTGTAACGGATTGCGGTACCACATCGCGTTCGCTACAACCTTTTATGTTTCCGGTGAAATGAACACCCTCCTCGGCCCACAAGGCCAGCACACAGAAAGCCCGCCCTCACGGCCTAGACTTGTAAAATCGGCTTTCCCCTTGTAAAATAAAAGTAATCAACAACGATAAACAATGTATGGGATAATAGGTGGTAATATGGCAAAACAAATTTCTCCAGAAATGGATCCGGCTAAGGAAATTGGCAAGGTCTTAAAAAAGATTCGCTTCGAACGCGATTTAACCTTGGACAATGTGTCCACCCTCACCGGCGTCAGCAAAACCATGCTGGGCCAAATTGAACGTGGCGTCTCCGTGCCTACCGTATCGGTACTGTGGAAAATTGCCAAAGGCTTACAAGTCTCCTTATCGACACTATTCAACGAACAGACACCAAACTACAATGCTGTCGATATTCTAAAAGACTTAAAACCGGTATATGACGAAAATGACCAGATGATTCTGTATAACATTTTCCCGTTCAATATGCTCCGCGGTTTTGAGTACTTCTACATCATTTTAAAGCCTGGCGCGCACCACACATCCGACGCCCATCGCAGCGTAACGGAAGAATACATCGTCGTTACCGAAGGTACCTTGACGCTAACCTTAGAAGACCAAGAATACACCTTAACGGCACCGGCGAAGATTAACTTCCACGCCAATATTGCACATTCCTATAGCAATAACACCGACCAGCCGGTCGTGTTCCAGAACATTATGAAATACTAGTACGACTCCGCATACGCTTACGGATCTGGCTGCAAAGCCAAACACGTAAGGCGGTTAGCGATACATCCATAACACAAAAAACGGTGGCCTCCAACTGGCCACCGTTTTTTACGTCTCTAGAAAAGGTGCAAGTCTATTGTAGATTAGCTAACTGCCAAAGGGCTCACAGCGCTTTGGCAGCCGTAGCCGTTTCCGCCATGTCACTAACAGCAGTGCTTGCCGTTACACGGCCAGCTCTTCCGCATCAATGATAGCGGCGGAGTACCATTTAATGCGATCGTAGAGGGACTCTACTTCGGCAAATTCACGCAACGTGTGATTCCAATTGCCGCGCACGCCACAGGAGCACAGCACCGGCGTCCCGGCAGCCTGGATGAACGTCGCATCCGAGCAACCGCCTACCTGCGTCGGTTTCGTGTCCGCATAGCCGTACGATTTGGCAATACCGGCCATGAAGTTATACAGCTTCATAACCGCGTCGTTTGTTTCAAAAGGAGTAAAGGCATTGAGTTCCTTGTAGGTGCAAGTCGTACCGGGTACGTACGACGTATTGCAAATCTCGTCGATAGCCGCCTTCACGCGATTCATTTCATCGGCTGTAGTAAAACGAACATCGAGCTGGCACATGCATTCGCCCGGCACGGCGTTAGGAATCGTGCCGCCGTTGATAGTGCCAATGTTCACCGTCGTGCCCTTCGCCAAATCAGTAAGCGCCTGGAACGCCATCACCTTCTGCGCCATTTCGACGATAGCGCTAATGCCGTCTTCAAAGGCAGCGCCGGCGTGCGCCGACTTGCCGGTTACGAAAACGTCAATACCAAGGCGCCCCTTGCGGCCAACGGCAAGACCATTATCCATGAGACCCGTTTCCATGTTCAACGCAAATAAGCAGCCCGATGAGTGTTCTTTGATGTATTCGGCGACGGTGGTGTAGTTGTGCAAGCCTTCTTCGTCAGGGGCAAATATAATCTTGATGGGCCGGTCCGCGTAGCCAATGGCATTAAGCGCCTTCACTACGTACAGCGCAATAATAATGCCACCCTTCATATCTAACACGCCAGGCCCATAGGCACAGCCGTCTTCGATGCGAAACGGTGCGTCAGCGTACATATCATTGGCTAGTGCCGTGTCCATATGGCCGGCAAACATGATGGGTGCGCCGGACCGATGCACCCCTAAGGTACCGGTCAGCAGCTTACCTGCTTGCGGTGAAAACTCCACCAACTCGCAATCAAAGCCTTCCGCTTCAAAGGCATCTTTCAGCCATTCGCCAACAGCATTAACGCCGTCTACATCTCGCCAGAAATCCTTGATGTTAATCAGTTCTTCAAACGTTTTTACGATTTCTTCCCTATGTGCGAGCACATACTCTTCTACTTTGGCTACTAATGCCTTATTCATGGGAGCCCCTCCTCATCGTGAAACGCAAAAGCCCTCGCCGAAACTGACGAGGGCTTCATTGCCTACCTAAACCTATTATATTGTATTTTTCGTTATTTTACCAACGTATCCCTCGCTAGTGAAATAACGGGCAAAACTACTTGTACGATACGACGCGTACCCCTTCCGACTCGATTATCCCGTTCAGATGCCGTAGCTCCTCAGCATCTGGCGTCCGAAACTGGTTCGAATCATAGGGCATGCCCAGCTGCGTGTATTTATCTTCACCACACGGATGATAGGGCAACAGTTCCATACAAGGATCCTGCAAGTGTTTTTTCACAAATTGCGCCGTCCGCCGTATGTTGTCGTCATCACCGTTGATACCAATAATCGTCGGTACGCGCACCACCATGCCGCGCCGTTTGGCGCCGATGGCCGCTATATTCGACAAGATGCGCTCATTGTCTACGCCGGTCCAGCGTTTATGCATGTCTAGGTCCATATGCTTAATGTCCGTAAACAACAAGTCAATTCTGTCTAAAATGTGCTGTACCCGATCAAGGTCAAAATAGGCGCTAGTCTCCATGGCTTGATCAAAGCCGCGGTCATAGACCGCTTCGGTCAATTCATCGAGGAATTCCGGCTGAGCCGTACATTCGCCGCCCGAATACGTAACTCCGCCGCCGGAATTACGGAAAAATAACGCATGTGATTCCAGCGCTTTCATAATATCAGCTACGGTCATGTCCGTTACGGTGCGTTTTCTGGCATTGGTGGGACATTCATCGGCACAAAGCCCACAGCCATCGCACTGGAGGCGGTTCATTTCATCGGACAAATCAATACCTATCCCTTTAGGACAGACGGTCTCGCAATGACCACACTGGATGCAGCGGGACGCAATGTACATAATCCGATTTTTTCGCTCATAGCCTTCCGGATTGGCGCACCAACGGCACCGCAACGGACAGCCGGCGAAGAAAATCGTGGTCCGAATGCCATCGCCATCGTTAACGGAATAACGCTGTAGCTGTAAAATACGACCTTTAGAAACTGTCATGAGCAGCGCGGCGAATGATAGAATCCTGTAATCGTTTGGACAAGTGAACGAACTGCGTGCTGTAGCCGGCTACGCGAACGAGCAAGTCCTTGTATTGTTCCGGATGGGCCTGTGCGTCAAGCAAGGTTTCCGTGGACAACGTGTTGAACTGAATGTGGAACGCGCCCATATCGAAGAAGGACTGCACCATGGACGCCAAATTGCTGCGACCACGCTTCGTTTCAACAAGGTTGTGACCGAGGCGCATGTTCAAAAGCGTGCCACCGGAGTGAATGTCCTGATTCATCTTTGCGCAAGTCTTCATCGCTGCCAGCGGCGTGGACGTATCGGTGCCGCCAACCGGCGAAATGCCTTCGGAAATCGGTTCCGTTGCCTTACGACCGCAAGCGGAAGCGCCTAAAACGCGACCGGTCGGAATGAAGTTCGAAATGCCCATGAAAGCCGACGTGAAGGAATGACCATAGAAATCCTTGTACTGCACGGTTTCTTCGTAGTAATGGTTTTCGATACGCTGAGCGATATCGTCAACGTAGTCGTCGTCATTGCCGTACTGCGGGCACTGCTGGGCCTGGCTACGCAATAATTCGTAGCCCTTCCAGTCCTTATCGCAGGCGTCGAAGATTTCTTCTAAGGTGCAAATCTTATCGTCGAAAACGAGTTTCTTAATGGCTGCCAAGCTGTTCGCCGTTTCGGCCAAACCGATACCGGTCAATACGGGTCCGATGTTGTATTTAGCACCACCGTCGACGATGTCGCGGCCGGAGGCCAAGCATTCTTCGGACAGCGCCGCAAAGTACGGACGCGGAATGTATTCCTTCTGAATCTTCTGGGCCAACACGGACGATTCAACGGCCACAGCGATGAGGTTATCGAACTGTTTGTAGAACGCGGCTTCCACGTCTTCGTAGGTCTTGAAATCGCGGCTCATCGGTAAGCCCATTTGCTTACCGGTCAAACGGCTCTTGCCACCGTTTGTGGCGTATTCGAGTGCGGCGCTGAAATTAACATTCGCCGTACTGGTCCATTCGAAGGTTTTTCTGAAATGAGGCACTACGCAACCACAGTTGTTCCAGTCGCGCGCATCTTCCGTTTCATAGCCTAAGTTCTTCAGCATGGCATAGCCGGTCTTATCGCTGTGAATAGCCGGGAAGCCTGTCCCCTGTGCAACCAGCTCCATGATAGCATCGATGAATTCGCGCGGGCTGTCATGTGAAATACGAACGGATAAACCAGGCTGATGGGTCTTCAATTCACCGGTAGCCTTCAAGGCCAAGAAGCTTAATTCATTGGTAGCGTCTTTGCCCTTGCGGTCACAGCCGCCAACGGTTAAGTTCTGGAACTGGTTGTAACCGGCAAAGAAATCAGCGGTGTTGGCGGAAATGGTCCAAACCCATTCGGATAATTTCAGCCAGTAGCATTCGATCAATTCCAAGATTTCGTCATCCGTATGCAGTTTATTTTCAATATCATACTGATAATACGGATACATGTACTGGTCAAAACGGCCCGGATTCAAGGACAGCGGATTTTCCATGATAATGCCGCCCCACTGGTAGAACCAAATCATCTGCAACGCTTCTTGGAACGTCTTCGGCGGCTGTGCCGGAATACGACTGCAAATATCTGAAATAACAAGCAATTCCTGCCGACGTACTGTATCGGTTTCTTTCTTTGCTAACCGCGCTGCTTCTTCAGCATAACGCTTACCAAGAGTAATCATCCCTTCGCCGCAAAGAATCACCGATTGATAGAAATCACGTTTTTCCGTGCCATCAGCGTCGGTTAATTTCACATGGGACAGTTTTTCCTTGCATTCATCGATAATTCCCTGCCAGCCTTTCGTAAATAAGCCATCTTTGTAGTCCGGCGTAATTTCACCAACGGACTGACGCCATTTCGAGTCGGTATCGACAATCCCGGTATCGACGCCAACCTTAGCCGTTTCCGGCGAAATACGAGCCAAGAACGCTTCCTCTACCGACTTGCCCTTCCAATACGGGAAAATGTTTTCACGTACAAAAGCGCGCTGTTCCGCCGTCATATTGTATGGATCCTGTTCACGCGTGGAAAAATTATCCATTTCGCGATCAACCCAAGACCAGGAGAATTCCGGTGTTAAAATGCCGCATTTGCGAAACTCGCCGATGGCGCCAACAATCAACTCGCCTTCGAAAATAGTAACGCACAACTGCTCGCACACATCCTTGAACGCCTGGGCTCGACGAATAACCGCTGACTGCCCTTCCGTCTTCTTATACGACTCCGTCCAAATACGAGCTCGTTCATATGATATTGAAGGCATATCATTAACATATGCGTCCTTTGCTTTACGAATACGTTCTGTTAACATACCGACTTCCTCCTTCGTAACTATTTTGTAACCTATATTGCAACCTATATACCTAATCTTCTTGTGCGCGATAACGCACAACCGATGTTGTGTACAATATAACACCACGAATAGACAGTGTCAACAACGAAAGAGTAAAAAATACGCTATAGTGTAAAAGGCGTATTTTCTGAACGGCGGCGTTACTATTTATACAGGCGAAAAGGCCTTATATTTACTGTGTTTCCACGCTATCTGCGGCCATCTGTGGCACGTTCGGTAAGGCATACCGTTTATGCATAAATATACGCCGCCATCATATAGATGTTGTGCCTCGCTTTGGAGATCGTCCCTGTTAGGACTGCTCGCTCCCTTCTGCTATGCAAATGGTCGTTTCGCAGTCCTAACAGGGGCGCTCTCCTTAGATGCACCTACCCTATCCTGATGGCGACATATATTTATGCTTCCGGTAAGCCGTCTTACGAATCGCGTCACAGATGGCTTGCAAATTTTGCTTGTCAAACAGTAAATATAGGCTCTTTCGCATATAAACAGTCACGTGTCACCGTTGGCACAAAATACGTCTATGACACTATAGCGTTAATTTTTCGTAAAAAAGAAAGCAACTCCCCCATTCTCTGATTCGATAAGGCCCGTATAGTCATGGTTGTGCGCTATGACGCACAAAAGCCCAAAGCCCATATTAGAACTACGTAGCGACCATTGGTGTAACCGAAGGGAGCGAGCAGTTCTAATATGGGCTTTGATTTTATGTATACGTATTACCATGACTATACGAGCCTATCCGCATTTCCTCCTCTCCCGACATGCGAAGGCAGCAAGACGAAGCCGTGGCGCTTACGTTTTGCCATGCCATTCTCCTTTGCGTACAGCCTATTCACCGATACGCCGAAAGCTCAAAATAGCCATTACTTGGCACTATGAAACGCAGAAAGCTGCAAAGCCCATGTTAGCACTGTGAACCGACCATTTGCGAAGCAGAAGGGAGGGAACAGTGCTAACATGGGCTTTAGCTTCAAGTATTCATGTGATAGTAATGGCTATTTGAGCTCAGGCAAAACGGTAATAGGCGACCGCAAAGGTAATGGCAAGCAAAACGAGCACCACGACGTAGTCGCTGCCGCGCATGCCTACTTTTGCTACAAAGCTATGGTTTTCATTGCCAAAGCCTCTTAGTTCCAAGGACAGTGCCATCGTTTCGGAGCGGCCCAAGGACTTAAGGAGTAACGGCTGAATTACCGCACCGTACGAGGTGATTCGTTTCACAATATTGCCCGTCATATTCATGCCGCGACAAGCCTGTGCTTCGCGTACGGCATGGCTTTCAGCGATGAAGTCCGGCACAAAGCGAAGGGCTGCAGTGAACATGAACGCGTATTCGTAAGGGATTTTGCACTGCGTTACCAGCGCTGCCGTTAAGTCCTGCAAACGCGTCGTTGCGAGGAGCATGATGAATACCATGGTCATGCACAGCATGCGAAGGCCGGTTACGTATGCCGAATCCGGCGTGCCGCCGCCTAAGAATTGAACGACTGCGAGGAATACGGCAAAACCAGTTAAGCTCAATACGGCTTTATACTGTTTTACTAAAAGACCGGTAACCGCCAACACGATGAGCTCTGCTACGAGTAAGCCTAAAAGTTCTAAAGGCTGACGCAAAAGGATAGCCCACAGAGACACAAAGATGGTGATTAAAATTTTACTGATTGGTACTAAACGTTCCATTCTGTGTCTCCTTTCACGCTTTATACAAAGCGGTTAACTTCGCTTCTAATTCCGTCATAGACTTGCAATAACCAAGGCCCGGAACGGCTTCCGCCAATTCCACGCACGGCGGCTTCGTAAGCCCTAATTCAAATAAATCATCGCGCTTAGTAAAGAGTTCTTCCGGTGTGCCGTCAAAAGCTTTCGTGCCGTAACCCATTACGATAACGCGGGTGCAATATTCAGCCATAATGGCCATATCGTGCGTTACGAGCATGATGGACAAGCCTTCCTGCTGAAGCGATACCAACAATTCCATCAGCTCTTTCGTTTCCTTGCCGTCCTGACCACTGGTCGGTTCGTCGAGGATGAGCACCTTCGAGTTCATAGCCAGCGCCGATGCAATAGCCACGCGCTGTTTTTCGCCGCGACGCAATAACGGCGGATAGGACTTCGCCAAGTGAGAAATGCCCGTAGCCGCTAAGGCCTTTTCGGTAATTGATTTCACTTCGTCCTTCGTATAACCAAGCTGCTGCGGCCCGAACGCCACTTCTTCGGCCACCGTAGCGCGGAACATCTGGCGGTCCGGCTGCTGGAATACATAACCAATATAGCGACCGCGATCCGACGGCGGCGTGCTGGTCACGTCCTTGCCATCATAGTAAATCTTGCCTTCCTGCGGCTTTTCAAGGCCCATCAGCAAACGAGTCACCGTCGTTTTACCACAACCATTACGGCCGCCTACGGCAATAAATTCGCCGGTGCCAACGGAGAAGCTGACATCACGCATTATCGACACACCCGGCACATAGCCGAATGCTAAATTTTCAACTGTTACCATAGTGCCCTCCTACTGTGCTTTACCTAATGTCTTCAAATCCGTCTTCGCAGCGGCTACGCTCAACCACGGGCTTGTGAAATTAAAACCCGCATCGCGCAATTTCATATACGCCGTAAATACCGTCGGCAACGTATCCGTGTAAATATTGTGTTTATACATATATTCTAACGTTACAGCCGGTACATCATCCGATTTCAATTCGCCGTCTACCAATAAGGCTACGCGATTAGCGTAGGGCATAACGGCGTTCAAATCGTGGTCAATTACGATAACCGTAATGCCATAATCCTTATTAAGCGCGCCTACTAAGCGATACAGTTCATCGGTACCTTCCGGATCCAAGGAACTGGTCGGTTCATCCAACACCAAGATGGACGGGTTCGTGGCCAACACAGACGCGATGGCCAAACGCTGGCGCTGGCCGCCGGAAAGGCTGCTAATTTTACGAGCTTCCATACCTTCAAGACCAACCTGCTTGAACACTACGGCACTGCGTTCCTTAATATCCTTCGGCGAATAACCGCGGTTTTCCATGGCGAACGCCACTTCTTCGCCAACCGTCATCGTTACGAGCTGCGTATCGTAGTCGGCCATTACAATGCCGATGTCCGTTGCCAGCGACGCGATTTCGTGCTGCGTCGTTGCCTGGCCGTTTACGAAGACCATACCTTCCATGCGGCCGCCGTAGAACTTCGGCACCGCACCGGTCATAGCCAAGGACAGTGTCGATTTACCACAGCCGGCCGGGCCGGTGATAACGAGGAAGTCGCCGTCATTAACGACTAAGTTAATATCTTTCAACGCCGGCTTTTTCGCGTTGCCATAATAGTAAGTAAAATGCTCCAGCACAACCTTGCCCGGTGTTTTCGGTTCCAAAATGTACTGGCTATGGTCGCCGGTCAACACGCCGTTTTCCGGCAAGTAACCGCGGCGAGCAAATAAGCGCTGCGCCGGAATGTACAAGAGCGGCGTAACAACGGCGTTGCAAAGACCAACCATGAGGACCATTGGCCACATAACCTTAAGGTACACGTTCAGCGGTAATTTCAGTACGAAGAATAAGAGCGTTACGAACGCGCCGCCGGATACGACGGTAGCCAAGAACCCGGATAAGGCCGGCTGCAAGGACATGCGACCAAGCTTGATACGACTTAACGCGCTAACGAGGATAGCACAGGTTAAGGCCCCTGCCGGTTCTGAAATCAAATTCCCATACGGGAACGCCGATTTCGACGTCATAACATTAATGAGCGCCGCTACCAAACCAATACCTAGTGCCTGCCGATAATTAGGCCGAGTTAAATGAATAGCAACACAATAGGTAGCAATGGTCCAGTTTGGCGTTACCCCAGCCACACTAGGACTGACTAAGTGCAAAATGGTGCCCAACGCCAGCATGAGCGTGCTCACCGTAACCCAGCGGAACTGCCCGCCTTGCACGTGAGTGTAAACTAACTTCGATACATCCTGTATTCGTTCCATACGCGATTCCTCCCTAAAAATGGGTATAAAAAAAACCTTCCAATCCCTAACTACAAAGGGACGAAGGTTATAACTCCGCGGTGCCACCCCGATTGGTCCGAAGACCCGGCTCACTACGTACGGCCCGTAGGCGATACGCGCTCCTTTGGTAACGGTCGGAGATGACCGGTGACGCCTAGCCGTAAAACGGGTCGGGCCACATCTCCCAGGTCCATTCGCTACGTGCTCTTACATCGGGCTCTCACCATTCCCGACTCGCTGGGGCAGCTACACTGTAGGTACTCTTCCTGTTCGTAGACGTTAGTACTATGTTTTTCTCCATTATACACAGCTCATAAGCATCCGTCAATATACTCACAAAAAAATTTTCATAGTCGGTCCCCCTTTGTCCCTTCTTGGTCCCACTCCGTACCCGGCGATAATCACCGGATGAGCAACTTTGCACGACATATTTTCTATAGTATTTTTAAGAATCAAGTCATTTACTGGATTTTTTATAATCTGTACTACATAGGTATATTTTATTGGGACTTCGAGCGACCCAGCCGCCGCATTTTATGCCCACAAATACAGGCCACGTCTACGTTTTCACTGATTATCATCGCAAAATTTATTGTTTGCACAATTGATTATTTAGTATATACTATATTGTGGATTTAAATTAAAAATGAAAGTAATTTCACGATAAATTATGTATATGGAAGTTTTCTTGATTTTCAACGAGGTTTATTATGAATTCCATCGTCGTAATCGGCAGTTGTAACATTGATATCACTGTTACGGCCGACAAACGCGCCGTTGCCGGTGAAACGATTCTCGGAACGGGACTAAATATGTCCCCAGGCGGTAAAGGCGCTAATCAAGCGGTTGCAGCCGCAAAAATGGGCGCCAAAGTCACCATGGTTGGCTGCATTGGACAGGATCCGTACGGCACCATGGTGCTAGATAATTTCAAAAAGCACGGCATCGACACGACGTACGTGCAGACGAAAGAGGATGTGCCCACTGGTACGGCACACATCACCTTAGCCGAAGGGGATAACAGTATTATTGTAATATTAGGGGCTAACGCCGCTGTGGACGAAGCCGTTGTGGACAATGCGTGGCCGGCCATCGAAAAAGCAGACCTGGTGCTCTTGCAACACGAAATTCCGGCGCAAACTATCGCCTACGTCCTCAAGAAATGCCACGAACAAGGCATCAAGGTATTGCTGAACCCGGCACCGGCAGCGCCCGTATCCGACGAAGCCTTAGCGGCCGCCGCTTTTGTAACACCGAACGAACACGAGCTGGCAACGCTCTATCCCAATCAGGACCGCGACGAATTAGTGCGCTCCATGAACGGCAAGCTCTTAGTTACCCTCGGCAAGGACGGCGTTATTTACGGTGAAGCCGATCAGGTGCGCCGCATTCCGGCCTTCAAGGTTGAACCTGTGGACACTACCGGCGCCGGCGACACCTTCAACGGTGCCTTCGCAGCCGCTCTTGTAGCCGGTCACGACCAAGCTACCGCCGTTCGCTACGGCAACGCCGCTGCCGCCTTATCTGTCTTGAAGTTAGGCGCGCAGGAAGGCATGCCCTACCTTAACGAAGTCGAACAGCTCTTGGCGGAACGCGGTTAATTTCAGAAGCGAGCCGATTAACATCGGCCATCAAATAACACGCACCGCATTTACTAAGGAGAGAGACCTATGCAACGAAATGGTATTTTGAACAGTCACATTGCCAAGGTGCTAGCCGACCTTGGTCATACCGATACGATTTGCATTGGCGACTGCGGCTTGCCCGTACCGCCGAATGTGCAGAAAATCGACTTAGCCTTAACCTTCGGCACGCCGTCCTTCGAAGACGTGGTTCGCCTGTTGTCGCAGCACATGAAGGTAGAAGGCATTCACATCGCCGACCGCATGGCCGCTGAAAATCCGCAAAACTTGGCCGTTTTGGACGAATTATTCCCGGCGGACCGCTTCGACCGCGTCATCACGGACCACGAAGCCTTAAAAGCCGCTACAGCGCAGTGCAAATGCGTCATTCGCACCGGTGAAACAACGCCGTATGCTAACGTTATTTTACGAGCCGACTGCATTTTCGCACCGGAACGTTAATTCCCAATTACGAGTATTACCCATAGAGCGCCTGTGAAATAAACGGCGCTTTATCGCAAGAAAGTCTGGAGTTTTATCTTATGGAAATCACCTTATCGAACATCGCCAAGGCCTTCGGCACGAACCAGGTTTTGCGCGATGTATCACTGGAACTGAAAGGCGGCCGCGTCCACGCCCTTATGGGTGAAAACGGCGCCGGCAAGTCAACGCTGATGAACATCCTCGTTGGCCTGCACAAAGCAGATAAGGGCACCATCCGCGTCGACGGCGTAGAACGAACCTTCCACAGCCCGCGCGAGGCGGAGCTTAGCGGTATCGCCTTTATCCACCAAGAGCTTAACATTTGGCCGAACCTGACCTTGTTAGAAAACCTGTACCTCATGCGCCCGAAGCGTACGAAATTCGGTTTACTGGACAAGAAAAGCATGCTCGCCGAAGCACAGAAATTCTGTGACGACATGCACATCGAGCTGCCGTTATTGCAGGAAGCCGGTGAATGCTCCGTTGGTCAGCAGCAGATGACGGAAATCCTCCGCATCCTCATGCTAGACGCCAAAGTGGTTATCATGGACGAACCGACGGCAGCCTTAACGGAACGCGAAACGGAAACGCTGTTCACCATGATGAAGAAATTAAAAGAACGCGGCGTTGCAATCGTGTACATTTCCCACCGCATGGAAGAAGTATTCAGCCAGTGCGATGACATTACGGTTATGCGCGATGGTCACGTTATCGTCACCTGTCCGGTTAAAGACATTACCGTCGACGAAGTGGTAAAGGCCATGGTTGGTCGCTCCATTGACGACTTCTATCCGGACCGCACCACCACACCGGGCGAATCGGTGCTAGAAATCGACAACCTCTTGCCGGAAGGCAACTTCCAGCCTATTAGCTTCAACCTTCGCAAAGGCGAAATCTTAGGCGTAGCAGGCCTTATGGGCGCCGGCCGTACTGAAATTATGCGCGCCGTATTCGGTGTCGACAAACATCACGGCGGTACCATCAGATTGAACGGCAAAGAAATTTCCCTTCACAAACCGGAAGATGCCATCAAAGCCGGCATTGCCTTCATCACTGAAGACCGCAAATCTGAAGGCTTAATCTTGGATTTCTCCATTGCATCTAACATTACATTGCCGAATCTTGATCATTTGTGCCCGTCCCAGATTATGGACCGCGGCAAATTACTTGATTTCAGTAAAGACCTGGCAAAACGCTTAGGCGTTAAAACCCAGTCCGTGTTGCTTCCTGTGTCGTCCCTATCCGGCGGCAACCAGCAGAAAGTCGTCATCGCTAAGTGGATTGGCTTATCGCCGTCCATCATCATCATGGACGAACCGACCCGCGGTATCGACATCGGTGCGAAACGCGATATTTACGACTTAATGAATCAACTGACCGAACAAGGCGTTTCCATTATTATGGTATCCTCCGAATTGCCGGAGGTAATCGGCATGAGTGACCGCGTTATGGTTATTCACGAAGGCGCTGTGGCCGGCATTTTGGATAGAGCTAATGTTACTGCCGAATCAATTATGACATTGGCTACAGGAGGACAATAAGCATGAACGAGAAAACCTTAGCATTTATAAAGAAACTAGGCCCTTTTATTGGCTTAGTCGCACTTTTTATCATCATTTCCGTATTGAATTCCAGCTTCTTGGAATTTGCAAACCTCAAGAACCTGCTCCGTCAGGTTTCCATTAACGCCTTAATCGCCTTTGGTATGACCTTCGTCATCTTAACCGGCGGTATCGACTTGTCCGTTGGCTCCATCCTCGCCTTATCCAGCGCGTTGATGGCGGACTTCATCGTAGGCGGTCTCAACCCGGTAGCCGCTATCTTCGCCGCTGCTATCGTTGGTATTCTCTTAGGTACCATCAACGGCTTAGCTGTTACCTTCGGTCGCGTAGCACCATTCATCGCTACGTTGGCTACTATGACCATCTATCGCGGTGCTACCTTGGTATTCACCAACGGTAACCCGATTAGTGGTCTTACGAACAACGAATTGTTCCATGGCTTTGGCCAAGGCGATTTACTGGGCTTACCGGTGCCGGCCATTACCATGTTCATCTGCTTCCTCGTGTTGTGGTTTGTGTTGCAGAAAACATCCTTAGGGCGTCGCACCTACGCTGTCGGCGGTAGCGAAAAGGTTTCCTTCATCGCCGGTATTAAGATTAACCGCGTAAAAATCTTCGCCTATGCCTTAACCGGCTTCCTCAGCGCCATTGCCGGTGCTATCATCACCTCCCGACTGAACTCGGCACAGCCGACAGCCGGTGCAGGCTACGAACTTGATGCCATCGCTGCCGTAGTCTTAGGCGGTACAAGCCTAGCCGGTGGTAAAGGTCATATCGTCGGTACCTTAATCGGTGCCCTCATCATTGGCACGTTGAACAACGGCCTTAACATTCTCGACGTATCCAGTTTCTACCAGCAAGTTGTTAAAGGGATCGTTATTTTACTGGCAGTCCTTGCGGATCGCAAAAAAGCCTAGGAGGTACACACACAATGAAAAAACTATTCTCTCTGTTAGCCTTAGCATTGGCTATCATCGTAATGGTAACCGGTTGTGGTTCCAGTGCCGGTAATGCCGGCGACAGCGCTAAAAAAGGCGGCACCATCGGTCTTTCCATTTCTACGTTAAACAACCCGTTCTTCGTATCTGTTAAAAAAGGCGTTGAAGACGAAGCTGCTAAATTAGGCATGAAAGTTAAAATCGTCGACGCTCAGAACGACCCGGCTAAACAGGCCAACGACATTGCCGACTTACTCGAAGGCGGCGTTTCCATCTTGATCGTTAACCCGGTTGACTCCGCAGCTATCTCCACTTCCGTAGAAGCTGCTAACAAAAAAGGCATCCCGGTTATCGCCCTTGACCGCTCTGCTGACAAAGGTCAGGTTGCTGCTTTCATCGCTTCCGATAACGTTAAAGGTGGCGAAATGGCAGCTGACTTAATCGCTAAGAAATTAGGCGACAAAGCTAAAGTTGCTGAATTAGAAGGTATCCCGGGTGCATCCGCAACTCGTGAACGTGGCGAAGGCTTCCACAAAATCGCTGACCAGAAATTAACCGTAGTTGCTAAACAGAGTGCTGACTTCGACCGCACCAAAGGCTTGAACGTAGCATCCAACATGTTACAGGCTAACCCGGACGTACAGGCTATCTTCGCTCAGAACGACGAAATGGCATTGGGCGCTATCCAGGCTGCTAAATCCGCTGGTAAGAACATCTTCATCGTAGGCTTCGACGGTACAGCTGACGGCCAGAAAGCCGTTCAGGACGGTACCTTGGGCGCAACGATTGCTCAGCAGCCGGAATTGATGGGTAAAATGGCTGTCGACACCGCTGAAAAAATCTTAAAAGGCGAAAAAGTTGACGCTAAGATCCCGGTTGAATTGAAACTTATCACCAAATAGTTAACGCTAAAAAGTTAACCAATCCCATAGACAACTTGCCATGAATAGTGAGGCGCGTACTTCCTACCGCCTCAAGCGAAAGACCCCGTTGCACTTCTCCTGCAGCGGGGTCTTTACTATACATGCCTGTATGCCCTCTCTGAAATAAACCGCCGCCAGCGCCCTAAAGGCTATCAAATTAATTCAATATCTCCATATCTTTACAAACCTATTATACAATGGTAAAATAAAGTATATCAATTTTATAGGGTTTTAAACTCTATGGTAACTACTCAATACTAACTCAACAAAACAAACTCAACCAAAGCATAGCCTGAATGCAACGTCAGGCTCACAACTAACACGATTAAAACTACCACTTTTTTATGAGGTGATATGATGAATACAACGGAAAACACTAACAACACAAGCCGTCGCATGCCGGCTATCTTCGTAGGCCACGGTTCGCCGATGAATGCCATTAACAACGGCCTTGCTTCCCAGGAATGGCAAAAGAGAAGCAAAACCTTACCGCAGCCGAAAGCGATTATCGCCATCTCCGGCCACTGGGCTACGCGCGGTCTTTGGATTCGCCGTTCCACTACGAATCCCCATATTAACGATATGTACGGCTTCCCGAAAGCCTTATACGAAATCCCTTACGCACCGGCTGGTTCCATTGAAATTACCGACCACGTTATCGACACCATTGGCGCTGATTTCATCAAACCGACCACCGAATGGGGCATCGATCACGGCGTTTGGAGCGTGCTCATGCACTTATATCCGAAAGCCGACATTCCGGTTATCATCATCAGCGTTGACATGACCGATTCGCCGAAAAAAATGTTTGAACTAGGCCGCCGTCTCCGTCCGCTTCGCGACGAAGGCTACCTCATCTTCGGTAGCGGCAACGTAGTTCACAACCTTCGCGAAGTAGAAGACATCGACAACGCCTACGACTGGGCCCTTACCTTTGACCAGGCCGTAACCGATGCCGTTATCGCTAAAAAATACGACCAAATCGTAAACTATAAAGACCTACCGTACGCTAATCGCGGCGTGCCGACGGCAGACCACTTCTTGCCGTTGCCGGCCATTCTTGGTGCTTCCTACGACGACGAAACCGCCGAAGTATGGAACCACTACGGTGAACTCGGTGGCATTACCATGACCTCCTTCACCTTTGACGGGAAGTAATCAACTTACGCAACCATCATAGCTTATATACAAACACAAAGCGCCTATCGCAGCAATCCCCTCGCTGCGATAGGCGCTTTATCTTATTATACAAAAAACTACACACAAATCATGATTAGTTAATCTCGGCGGATTGTATAATTAAGTTGAACACTTAAAAATCCATAGCGAACCCTTGTG
>ERZ791611.1055-NODE-1055-length-20655-cov-13.722282_pt1 | contig 20655 bp, 17 predicted proteins | sample MGYA00510275_ERZ791611 | MGnify/ENA primary metagenome ERZ791611 (study PRJEB30046, sample SAMN00791912) | human gut metagenome | study: EMG produced TPA metagenomics assembly of the A metagenome-wide association study of gut microbiota in type 2...
AGCAATACGATGTTGCTTATTGAATCGATTTACACAAAACTCTTGACACACCCAAGCGTGCAACCAATTTCGGAATCATAAGAATACCAACTACGGAGCAACCCATCATGATACCGTTTACAACCGGCTGTAAAGCGATGTTGCCCAAGTTATACTGACAGAAGAATACCATCATAGCGTTGTTGGTGTTCATAGCAGAAATGGTGAACAAGGTCATCAAGATTAAGCAAAGAAGCGGTTTGTTGGTGAATACAACTTTAATGTAATCGCCGAATTTAACTTTACTTTCGTTTACCGTGTTACGTTTAACCGGCACATGTTCGCGAGTTGCCCAGTAGCAAATACCGAAACCTAAAACGCCGATTACGGACATTACGATAGCAGCTACCAAGAAGCCTTGGTGCGGCGTTGCAAACATCAATACGATAGGAATGAAGGCGATACCAGTGATGAGCTGAGCACCGATGGAACCGGCCTGACGAGTAGTCGCCAATTGGCTTCGTTCCTCTACGTCTCGCGTCATAACACTTGCCAAGGATGCATACGGAATATTAGTGAAAGAGTATACCAGGCCCCAAGCCATGTAAGAACCATATGCAAAGAGAATTTTGTCGCCTAAGTTTAATTCCGGCATCGTAAAGGTGATGATCGTTAAGATGGCCAACACGATACTGGAAATCATCATTACCGGACGGAATTTACCGCGTTTACCGATATTTTTACGACGGTCAATGGTAGCCCCTGCGATAGGGTCCATAAACGCATCAAAGATTTTGGTGAATGCGAAGATACCGCCTACAACACCGGCCGGAATCATACACACGTCAATCCAGAACTTGGTCAAGTAAGCTTGACCCAAGTCAAACATAAAACCATTACCAAAGTCACCAAACCCGTACCCAATCTTTTCTTTCCAAGTCAACTTTGGTGTTTCGCGCTGTTCGCCGGAAGCGTTTACTTCCGCGTTAGCTACATTCGTTTGTACTGCTTCGTCTTTCATTGTTACTGTGCTCATGTTAGCATTCCTCCGCAACATGGTCATCCAGCGCCGTTGCCGGATGACTCCCTACGGCACAACGTATTAACAATTACTACCGACTAACCCATCTGTCGGTAATCCCATACCAACCTTCTTGTTAAAGTGTTACGCCGTCTTTAAAAATGGCCAACTCGCTTTTATCGAGGGCTTCCGATTTTGCTCGGGTGCGCCCCGAGGCTACATCTAAAATGTAATCCATAAAGCGGTCAGCCACAGATTCGGCTGGTTCACCGGCCAACAACGCACCGGCGTCAAAGTCAATCCAATTCTTTTTAAAGCCCGCTAATTTTGAATTACTTGCAATTTTTACGGTAGGCACCGGACAAGCAAACGGAGTGCCTCGACCCGTAGTAAACAACACAATTTGTGCACCAGACGCAGCCAAAGCGTTAGCTGCTACCAAGTCATTACCTGGTGCCTGTAATAATATCAAACCTTTTTCGTCAGTTCGTTCACCATAGCCGAGAACGTCTTCGACGATCGCATCGCCTGCTTTTTGTACACACCCAAGCGATTTGTCTTCCAAGGTAGTAATCCCACCGGCTTTGTTACCCGGCGATGGATTTTCGTCCACCTTTTCGCCGTAGCTCATGAAGTACTCCTTAAAGGAATTGATGAGCTTCACCGTTTTGTCGAAAACTTCTTTGTTGCGGCAGCGATTCATAAGAATCGTTTCAGCACCAAACATTTCCGGCACTTCCGTCAAAATCGCCGTGCCACCCGCTGCGACGATTCGATTGGAAATTTCACCGACCAAGGGGTTCGCCGTAATACCGGAGAAACCATCGGAGCCACCGCATTTCAACCCGATTGTTAAGTCACTAATCGGACATTCGGTGCGCGCCGTCTTGTCTGCATAGGCTACTAAATCCTTCAAAAGTGCTTCGCCGGTTGCGATTTCGTCCTCTTCCTGCTGGCAGGTCATGAACTTAACGCGGTCCGGATCGTAGTCACCGATAACTTCCTTAAGCAAGGAAATCTGGTTGTTTTCACAGCCGAGGCCTACGACTAAAACAGCACCGGCATTGGGGTTATGTATTAACCCACTCAAAATGCGCTGTGTGTGAAGCTGGTCATCGCCCAGCTGCGAACAGCCATGGGGATGCGCGTATGCATAAACGCCGTCTACGTTCGTAGTCGGCCATTTAGCCGCCATCCGTTCCAAGGTCTTTACGATGCCGTTTACACAGCCAACCGTCGGTATAATCCATACCTCGTTGCGAATCCCTACTCGACCGTCAGAACGTTTATAGCCCATAAAGGTGCGCGTATCTGTCACCGGCTTCGGTGCTTCTGCTACGGCCGGTACCGGTTCGTAGGTGTAATCCAACAGCTTACCAAGGTTACTCTTCACATTGTGCGAATGAACCCATTGTCCAGCCTTAATGTCGTCCTTAGCGTGACCGATGGAATAGCCGTATTTGACGATCTGTTCACCTTTAGGAATCGCTACCAGGGCAAATTTATGGCCCATCGGAATCGGGTCACTCAGCGTCACCGTAATAGCTCCAACGGTAATCGCTTCGCCGGCTTCCAAATTGACGGTAGCTACGGCTACATTGTCCTTGCCGTTAATCCGCAATGCTTTGGTCGTCATAACATCCTCCTTTTCTTGGTCTCCTCGAGGAAACCGATTCTATGTGAAATAAGTCGGTGCAGGCAGCCCGTAGATGGCTGCCTGTATCCCCTACTTACTTTCAGCCTAACTTATTTTTCACCCAAATTGTGAATGTACTGTTTAATACCGATAGCGTCGATATCGTTCAACGTCTGTACTACAGCGTCCAATAAGCCCGGTACAGCCGTCAAATCTTCGCCCCAGAAATCGGTCTGTTTCAAAATCGTTGCTGCATAATCAGCAGTCGGCAAGCCAGCGGCTTCAGCTACGATAGCCAATTTGTCTGCATCATCATGGATTTCATAGGTATTGTCACCACGATGACCGATTAAGCAACCGTCGCCTTTTTCCGTCGTGCGATAGAACGCAAGAAGTGCTGCCAAGGAGTAGGTCAACCATTTCGGCAATTTGCCCGTAGCGGCTAAGCTATCCTTGAAGGTCGGCAACACGCGAGCGCGCCATTTCGAAATGGAGTTCAAGGAAATGGACAACAACGCATGTTTAACGAACGGATTTTCAAAACGTCCGAAAACTTCTTTGGCAAAGCTGGCAGCTTTTTCGGTCGGCATATGTACGGTCGGTACGATTTCGCCGAATACGGACTGTTCCAACTGACGGTAAACGTCCGGATCGTCCATGCACTGTGCTACATAGTCAAAACCGGCTAAGTAAGCACCTAATACCATGGAAGTGTGCGCGCCGTTCAAGATACGAACCTTGCGTTCCTTGTACATTTCCAGGTTATCCGTGAATTCAACGTCCAATTTGTCGGATTTAATCGGGAAACGGTCTGCTACGCGAGCGTCGCCGATAACCCACAAGCCAAACGGTTCTGCTACGTCGATTAAGTTATCTTCATAGCCAAAGCGTTCGCAGAATTCCGGTGCCTTATCGCGGGGATAACCGGTTACGATGCGGTCAACCAAGGTGCCGGCGAAGATACAATGTTCGTCAACCCAGGTTTTGAACGCTTCCGGCAAGTTCCACAAAGCGATGTACTGATCAACGCATTTCTTGAGGTTTTCGCCGTTCTTTTCAATCAATTCTACCGGTAACATCGTCAAAGCTTTGTCAGGAGCGCCATTGAAAGCGTTGAAACGTTCCAATAAGAACTTCGTCAATTTGCCCGGGAAGGTTTCCGGCGGGCAACCATCGGCATGGTCATCATCGTGGAACACGATGCCGGCTTCCGTCGTATTGGATACGACGAATTCCAATTCCGGCGTGTGAGCCAATGCCATAAATTTATCATAATCGCTGTAAGCGCTGATAACCTGTTCTACGCAAGTGATGACGCGGTCTTCTTCGTACACCTCGCCGTTTTTCTTACCGCGAAGACATACGGTGTAGATGTTGTTCTGGTCATCGAACATCTTACGCGTCGGTTCGCCTTTAATCGGGATTACGATAGCTACGTTGCTATCGAAGGTACCCAATTCATTGGCTACGTCGATACCATAATCTACGAAAGCACGTAAGAAGTTACCTTCGCCAAACTGCATGACCTTTAACGGTCGTTTTTTTACCGTATACCGTTCGTTAATCTTTTCCATGTATGTCCCTACCTCTTAAAAGTTAAAATATGCAGCTACGTTGTTGTAGCAAATATCTTCTACGAGCTGACCCAAGATCTCTTCGTCGTTCGGGTATTCGCCGTTTTCTACTAAGTTACCGATCCAGTTGCACAAAATACGACGATAGTATTCATGACGTGCGTAGGATAAGAAGGAACGGGAGTCAGTTAACATCCCCAAGATATTGCCGGCTACGGACAAATCTGCAATGGATGTAATCTGTGCTTCCATACCGTGTTTCGTATCGTTGAACCACCAAGCAGCACCCTGTTGGATCTTACCACGAGCTTCAGTGCCCTGGAAGGAACCGATAATCGTGCCGATCAAGGCATTGTCGTTCGGGTTACCGGAGTAAATGATGGTCTTCGGCAAGATGCCGTCTTTCTGGAGGCCGTTCAAGAAAGCTACGAGGCCTTCAGCGCAGTTACCGGAAGCGATGCAGTCAAAACCGGTATCAGGGCCTAATTTTTCGAACATCGGCGTGTTGTTGTCGCGCAACGTTGCGTAGTGCAACTGCATGCCCCAGCCGAGTCGGCTATATTCAGAAGCTAACAAGCGGAACAACGTCGTTTTGTAAGCTTGGTCTTCCTGGTCGCTTACGGCTTCACCGCGGAGCGCTTTCTGGAAGATTGCATTTACGGTTGCATCGTCGGCTTCTTCCCAGAACATCGTTTTCAATGCATGGTCCGAAGCGCGGCAGTTCATTTCATCAAAGAAGGCAATGCGTTTTTTCAATGCTTCACGAAGGCTGTCCAAATCGGTGATAGCCATGCCAGCTGCGTCAGCCAATTTCTTGATGTAATCAGCGAAGCCCGGTTTCTGCGGTGCTAACACTTTATCAGGGCGCATAGCCGGTACAACCTTTGCAGAGCACAAGCCATCTTCTTTAATCTTCTTGTGCCATTCCAAGGTGTCAGCCGGATCATCAGTCGTGCAAATGACAGCTACGTTGGATTTTTTGATGATACCCTGTACCGTCAAATCGTCGTTATCTAACTGTGCGTTACAAGCATCGAAAATTTCCTTGGCCGTTTTTTCGCTTAACGGTGTTTTGATACCGAAGTAACGCTGTAATTCCAAATGGCTCCAGTGATACAACGGATTGCCGATAGCTCTCGATAAAGCTTTAGCATATTCGTTGAATTTGGTGAAATCATCCGACTCAGTACCGGTGATCTTGCTTTCCGGTGTACCATTGGAACGAATCAAACGCCATTTGTAATGGTCACCGCCGAGCCAAGCTTCCGTAATGCTACGGAACTTATGGTTTTCAGCGATTTCCTGCGGCGAAATGTGGCAATGATAATCTATAATCGGCATCTTTGCTGCATGTTCGTGATAGAGTTTCCTTGCTGTTTCCGTTTCCAATAGAAAGTTTTCATCCATAAATTCTTTCATCGTTGTCATCTCCTGCTGCACATTTATGATTACTTTACTAGCGGTTGTGATTGTTTGCTCATCATCGTTGAGCACTTCTGAATCACCGCTTATGTTCGTTTACGAATGTGTAAACGTTTACATTTTAAACCGTAACCCGACGCCATTGTCGGATAAACGGTATAATTGCCATTTTTAAAATTGTAAGCGCTTACATTTCATGCTGTAAAAAAGGTTTGATAAAAGGTAAAAGGTGAAGATGTGTTAAGGTACAAGTGCGTCCGTCTGTGTATCCTATCGAATAGAAACATTCGAGTACTGTGGGCAACGCGTATCTTGCTTACAATCAGTCTTTATAAAAAATTACACTGAATTGCACTTTGTAAGCGCTTACATTTTATGGGCTCATTATACCATGCATTTCCATTCATGTACACAACAAATTCACAATTTGCATTTTTAGCATAATGCACAACTTGAATACCAAGGATTATGCGTTATACTACATCGATATTTATCTAAATAGAATTTTGTGATTACTTTTGAATGTATTATAACTTCACTGTCTACGCTAGTTTTACGTCCCTCCCCTGCTCCAGATACCGCCACTTCGCAATTTCCTTCGTCACGGAGGCTGTATTCCGCCGCCCCTTTTCTACTATATTTCTGTTATTATTTCTGCTATATTTGTGCTATTATTAAATTACATTCAATGAGAATCAACTTTTACGAGGAAATGATTATGACTATTTACGACATTGCCAAAGAAGCCGGCGTCTCCATCGCAACTGTATCGCGAGTGCTGAATGACAGTGACAGTGTTCGTCCTAAGACGAAGGAGCGTGTACTGGCCGCCATGGCTAAGCTTAACTACATACCAAACGCCTTCGCACGCGGCTTAGGGCTCAATTCCATGAGCGTCATCGGCGTCATCTGCTCCGATGTAGGCGACTCCTTCTACGCCAAAGCCGTATCAGTCTTAGAAAACGAACTGCGTTCCCATGCCTTAGATGTGTTTCTATGCTGCACCGGTAACGCCAATACGCCAAAGCGTCAGTACATCGAAGACGTGCAGAAAAAGAGCGTCGATGCGCTTATACTCATCGGTACGCCCCTGTCCGATCCGGAAGATATCCAATACTTGCATCAAGTATCTCAGGAACTGCCGGTTATTACCATCAATAGTAATTACCGCCTTCAATCCGGCTACAGCATCGTCTGCGACGAAGCGCAAGGCATTTTCAACACCGCCCAGGCCTTAGCCAACCGCGGTCACAAATCTATTTTGTATTTATATGATTCATTAACCCATAGTGGTCAGCAAAAGCTCATTGGCTTCCGCCACGCCATTAAACAGCTCAGTCTTTCGGAGGATAAGCGCTTAATTCGTCAAATCCCCCGTACACTGGCGGCTACGTCCTACGAAATCGAACAGCTCCTCAAGGAAGGTGTTCATTTTGACGCCGTCATCACGTCGGAAGACCTGCTCGCTGTAGCGGCACAGCGCACTATTTTGACGCACGGCCTTTCTATGCCGGTCATCGGCTGCAACAACTCGGTCCTCGCCGAATGCGCCACACCGACCTTGACCAGTCTTGATAACCGACTGGACTTAATGTGTCAGCAAGCCGTGTCTGTTTGTGTTAAAATAATCAAGGGAGCGGATTCGCCGATTCCGTCAGAATACCGCTTCCCGGCCGTACTCTTTGAGCGCGACAGTTTCAAATTTCAAGCCTAATCACCACTGAGGAGGTGCTTGTATGTATCAATTATCAGATACTCTGTTTCACAATTGCATCGATTACAAAGACGGTAAAGCGGAGCCGCAGCGTCTGGAGATTTCCGAAGAAATCGCCTACTCGCTTCGCGTTAACGACAAAAAAGTAGCCACGCTCATCGCTTCGCCTCATGATTTTAGAAGTCTTGTCATCGGCTATTGCTTGGCCGAAGGCATCGTGGACAGTCGCGACGAAATCGAATCGGTCATCTTGGACGAACCGAAGCACATCGCTGACGTTACGCTAAAAAATACCACGTCCTATTATGAAACAGCCGAGCCCAGTGCCACGCGCCACAAAGACGTAACCTGGACCATTGACGCTACTGACGTTTGTCACTACGGTGGCCTCCTCGATTCCATTACGAAGGCGCACCACACCACCCACGGCGTTCACGAAGGCGCCTTGGTCAAAGACGGTGAAGTCATCGCGTACGCCGAAGACGTAGGCCGTCACAACGTGCTGGACCGCCTCTTTGGTATCATCGCCGAAAAAGGCATCGACACGTCGGACAAAGTGCTCATCTTCAGTGGCCGCGTACCGCAATCAGTTATAAAAAAAGTAGACCGCATGGGCCTACACATGATTTGCTCCCGCGCTATGCCGACCGCCCTTGGCATCCAAATCGCCGAAAAAGCCGGCATCACCTTGGTGAACTGCTTGCGTCCTGACTCCTTCAAGGTCATGACCCATCCGGAACGCATTAAATTTTAATAGTAAACGCAAAAATACCGTGAAATGAGGCATCGCCCCACTTCACGGTTCTTTTTTTGCGCTATATTTTTACGTTGGTTCTTGTACCGCTGTCCTATTTCACGCCTCACCGGTTACTGCCATACCTATAGCAGCAATCGGCGTCTACTGCCATGTTTTAAGCAGCGTCACGGGCACAACATCGCCTTCGTTGTACTCATGATGTCCTTGAGACAGCATAGCCAATCCATTTACATGAGCCAAGCCCAATAACGCACTGGACGTAAAGAGACGGTTCGGCATGAAGCGAATTTCACCGTTATGCTGCTCGATGACGCCTTGGACGTAACGGTCAAAAGGATTGCGATGATGAATGGCAGCACCCAACTTTACAGGCACTACCACCGGTAACGTTTCCGTCAAACCTTGCAACTGACGCAAAGCCGGTGCGGTCAGTAATTGGAACGTATTATACGCCGCCGACGGATTGCCGGACAAACCAAAGCACGGCACACCGCGTTCGGCGATGAAGCCACCATAGGACGCGGCGCCCGGTCGCATCTGCAGCCGATTATAGATCCGCTTCGCTCCTAAGGCTTCAAAAATATCCGGCATCGTATCATATAAGCCAACGGACACGCCACCGGTGGAGATGATAAAGTCCACATCGCGAGTTAAGCGCTTCACCGTCTCGATTTCCGCAGTAAGGCGCTGTGGGTCATCGCTTACATGATGCCACTGTACGTCGGTGATGTTCATTTCAGCCAAAAGGCCTTGTATCATGAAGCGATTCGAATTATAGATTTTGCCCGGCTCTAAGGCGTAGCCCGGTTCCGTAATTTCGCGGCCCGACGTGAGGAGGAGTCCTTTTAAGGGCTTATATACTGAAATCGATTCAGCGCCAAGACCAACTGCTACTGCCAAGCGACCCGCATCAAGGATAACACCGGCATCGGCGATTAATTCGCCGGCCTGGCATTCTTCGCCAATAGGGATGACGTTGTCCCCTTCCTTGATGGCGCCGTTCACGTGAAGCGCCGTGCCATCGCGGTCGCAGCGTTCCTGCATGATGACCGTATCGCAATCGTCAGGCAATGGTGCACCAGTCATAATGCGCACCGCTTCGCTATGAGCGACCGGCCCAGAAAATACCTCGCCGGCCCCAATGGTGCCAATAACAGTGAAGTCCTGTCGATTCGGTTCATACGGAATGGCATAGCCATCGTAAGGCGACTTGCGAAACGGCGGCATAGCCGTCTGCGCCATCACCGGTGCGGCCAGTACGCGTCCTAACGCAGCCGTAACCGGCACAATTTCTATTTTTCTCTGCTGCCCTTGTAGCACGTCTGCCCAACGCGTGCGTGCTTCGGCAATGCTAATACTTTCCACAAGACGCCTCCTTCAGCTACTGGTCAACGACCGTTTATCTACGCTTGCTCAATTCTGTTTCTATTATACGCCTTGCAGGCCCATAAAAATGTCGCAAAAAGCACAAAGTCCATCCGAATCGAATGGACTTTGTTAACATTCTGGTGAAAATCGCTATTTACTTTGAAATAACCAGCCTTAAACGGCCTTAGCCTGTGCTAAGAGCTTCCGCTGGGTCGTCGCCTTCAGTTCGGCTTCGTCCACCACGCGGAGCGCCTTCTTCGGACAGCCTTTGACGCAAGCCGGGCTACCGCTTTCCGTATCGACACAAAGGTCGCACTTCGTAGCCACCGAGCGGCCATCCGGCAAATCGCCGAGGTACACAGCGCCGAAAGGACAAGCAATCATGCATTCCTTACAGCCAATGCAACGGTCTTCATCGACAAAGATGAGACGACCGTCGCGGCGCGAAATGGCGCCAACGGGGCAAACCGCCATGCACGGTGCGTTTTCGCACTGCTTGCAGTGAACCGCCGCTTTAATGGTCGGCGTGCGATGACTCTTGCAACGCTGACGCAGGAGCGGATCATCTAACACCGCTTCCTTCATAGAAAGACCATAGTGAGACATAATGCACTGCCGTTCGCACATGCCACAGCCAATGCACAGGGAAATATCACAAAATACAAAGGAATTCATTAGTCTCCCTCCTTTGCATCGTACATCTTCTGCGCCGTTTGCTCATTCTTCTTAGCTACGGTTTCCTTGAAGGTGTCGTTCGTATAATAGGTCAACGCTTCCGTCGGGCAATGGGACACGCAAGCCGGCGATTCTTCTGCTGTGTTGCGGCACAAATCGCACTTCGTTGCCACGGTGCGGGTAATGCCTGCTTCTTCGGTAGTAATCATATAAATAGCGCCGAAGGGGCACGCCATAACACACTGACGGCAGCCAATACATTTATCGGTGTTGAGCAAAATGCTGTCCGGCCCTTTCGACAAAGCACCGACCGGGCACACCGTTACGCACGGTGCATTATCGCAATGATGACACTGAACGGTCATAGTCTGCTTCTTGGTTTTAATGACCTGAATGCGCGGATTGAACGCTTCGCTGTCCGGATCCGTCGTGAAAATCCCGTTGCCCCGATGAGCTACAACGCACGCAATCATACAGGTTCTACAACCAATACACAGCATAGAATTACCTTTTACAAATCGATTCATTGAGCGGCACCTGCCTTTTCTATACCCATCTTAGCGCGAATTTCTGCATACCGTGTAGCGATGTAATTTTCAGCCCATTCCTGGTCATCCAGCTTTTCAACGCGACATGCGCAGTATTTATATTCCGGCGTCCGGCTCTTCGGGTCGAGGCGCGGATTCGTCAATTCATTGCACGCACCAACCCACCACTGGTAGGTCATGTACGTTGCACCTTTGGCAGCACGTTCCGTCGGCAAGCAACGGGTGATAAGGCTACCACGACGTGATTTAACGCGCACCAAGTCACCTTGCTTAACGCCTAAGGCTTCGCAGTCCGCCGGGTTCATAGCAATCCAGCCTGGTTCGTCTTCTAGCTGACGAAGCATGCGGCAGTTACCGGTCATAGTACGTACCGAGTAGTGACCTACTTCGCGCACCGTACAGAAAGACAGCGGATATTCGTCATCCGTTTCTTCCCCTACCGGCTTATAATCGTTGAACACCAGATTGCCGCGGCCGTCCGGTGTCGCGAAAATACCGTCTTTATGTAAGAACACCGTGCCCGTATCTTCCGGCGACGGATCCGTACAAGGCCACTGCACACTGCCTTGTCGTTCGATTTTTTCATAGGTTGCGCCATAGAACTTGGGACTGAGGCTTCTCATTTCATCCCAGATTTCTTGAGTATTGTTGTAATGCATCGGATAGCCCATGGCGGTAGACACGAGGCTCAAGATTTCCCAGTCCGGCTTCACATCACCAGTCGGTTCGATAACCTTGCGCACCCGCTGGAACCCGCGGTCACAGCACGTGTAAATGGCGTCGTGTTCGCCCCAAGCCGTAGCCGGTAAAATAACATCCTCATAGGCCGATGTGTTATTCATGAAAATATCCTGCTGCACCACGAAGTCAATCTTGCTCAGTGTTTCGCGGATTTCTTCCAAATCCGGATCCGACTGGGCCGGGTCTTCGCCGATAATATAGTACGCATGAATCTGCTTCTTCGGGTCGCTTTCGCGTAAAACACGGTCAGGCACCAACGTCAGCTGCAAGCCAATGTTCGGCGACAATTCTACGCCCCACGCTTTTTCAAACTTCACCCGCACATCGTCGTCGATAACATTCTGGTAGCCCGGGTATACGTTCGGAAGCACGCCCATATCGCACGTGCCCTGTACGTTATTCTGGCCGCGCACCGGACCAACGCCGGTAGCACTGTGGCCAAAGTTACCGGTCAAGAGCGCCAAGTTCGAGCATGCGGAAACGCATTCAACGCCTTGAGCGAACTGGGTAACGCCCATGCCCCACAGGATGACGGAATGTTCGGTAGATGCATAAAGACGAGCGGCTTCACGAATATCGCGGGCCGGCACACCGATAATGTCCGCCATCAGCTCCGGCGAATATTTCTGAATCTGTTCCTTGAATTCTTCGTAACCGTTTACATGGTCCTTAATAAACTGATGGTTCACAAGATTTTCGTCAATAATGGTGTACGCCATGGCGTTTAATAGCGGCATGTTCGTGCCACCCTTTAAGCGCAAGTGAATGTCTGCAATTCGCGCCGTTTCGGTAATCTGCGGATCGGCGCAAATAATTTTACAGCCCTTCTGCTTAGCGCGGACAATGCGACGCGCTACGAGCGGATGAGACGTACCGGCGTTGTAGCCGATGTTAAAGATAACCTGCGCCTTTTCGATGTCAGGCACGCTGACGGACATGGCGCCTTCACCAATAGTACCGCGCAAGCCTGCAACGGAAGCGGCGTGGCAAATACGAGCGCAATGGTCCACATTATTGGTACCAATGCAAGCCCGGGTAAACTTCTGCGTAATGTAGCCCGCTTCATTCCCGGGACCACGAGCCGAACCGGCACACATAAACGTATCCGGCCCATACTCCTTGATGATCGCCTTCAGCTTTTCAGCGGTAAACTGAATAGCTTCGTCCCAAGTCGCCGGTTCCAACGGTGCACCCTTACCACCGCGGCGGATCAACGGCGTCGTCAAACGCTTCGTCAAAATTTCCGGGTCATTCAGATAATCCCAGCCATAATAGCCTTTTAGACATAATCTACCTTCATTGGTTCGTCCGTTAGCACCAACTGCTTCAATAATTCGGTTCGCCTCCCGGTCCACCGTAAATTGAATGTTGCAACCGGTACCGCAATACGGGCAAATCGTAACAACTGTATCGTATCGACCGCTCATAATGCATCCCTCGCATTTCTAAAAACCTATTCACTTGAATAATCGATTCCCTAAAGCCTATTACTACATAAAATGCAACTAAGTTAGTTCACAAATAGTAGCTAACTCCACATTTTTTATACCCTACACGTTAAGTATATTCTAACATATTTAATTCAAATTTTGTTGGGTAAAATAAAAACCGCTATACCAGATTAACAAGTATAGCGGTCAACATTCGATACATATGCATCATCGTATAATCAAAATCGCACGAAACGGCGCGCCCATAAAGCGTTATGCGTAATCATCATGCACAGCCCGTAAAGGGCGCGCCAAGCGCGCTCCTTGCGCAATACTCCAAGCATTCTTCCTGCGCCATTCGATTACGCTTCAGCTTGACGCAATGCTTTAACAGGCACAATCAAATCTTCATAGATATGTTTAGCCAGCTCCGCCGTTTCGTCAAAAGTAAACGCCAACGCCGCCGTATTGTTCGGCCACGACGCTTTATCGCCAATAACAGCCCACAAGTCACCAACTGACGTTATGAGCGCTTCCGTGTGATTGTCCCGTACCACTTCGATAATAGGCACCACACCGCGACTGCGCGATTCGATGAGCACCACTTCCGACGTCAACCGATTAGCGAGCTCCGTCAAATCGTCAATACGAACGCCTTGGTCGATAATGGCATAGCCGTTAGGCCCGGCAATGGCCACCGCCGTCGCACCGGCTTCCGTGGCCCGTGCCGTATCGGTGCCCGGCGTATCCATGGCAAAGCCATGACCGTCACTCTTCACGAGGCCAACCGTTAAGCCATAGTCCTTCAACGCTTTGATAAGACCTTCTACGACCAAGGTTTTCCCCGTCTTCGAACGCGAAGCTACCACGGAGATAATCGGTTTTTGATGCTGCAAGAGCGCATCAATAGCCTTCGCCTGCTGGTAATCGGAAGGGCGATTCATATTCATATACTGATACTGATGGTCATCATCGTCAAAGAAACTAGTGGCTACCAAGTCATAAAGACTCCGCAGCTTAAAGTCACCGCGGTTTAACAGAGCCGTCACCGCCGCCAAACAGCGCTTGCTGTATAAGCCGGCCAAGGGTTGCGGCTGACCATCGACGCGGGGAATCAAGCACAATGGGGTAACCCGCCCCGGTAAAGGACGAAGCGTCTGATACGGCGCATCCTTCGGTTCCTCAAAGAACGGCGCATCCACCGCCAACACCCGATACGTTTCGTGCGTCCCTGCCGTGAGCCCTGCTTCTAAGCCGCTTAACGGCCCGCACTGCTTATGAACGTCACTGACGATGCGAAGTAGCACCGTCTGCTTCGGCGTCACGCGCCACTCGTACGTATTATTGATAGCTACAGCTTGTAGCTCGTCGCTTTCCAGCATTCGCTGCCCCGCGCCACCTTCGGCCAACGGATGCGTGATGATTAGCTGCCCCGGTAAGGCGCTCAAGTTAGGCGCTGTGTTCGTGGCGATGATAATTTCACCAAAGCCTTCGTGGGCACCACGGCACAGGCGATGCGTCAAAAGCGTGCCACCACGCCAGGGCAATGACGCCTTATCCGTGCCCATGCGCGAGCTCAAACCGCCGCAGAGGACGATAAGTCCCGGCGCTTCACGGCGTCCTAAGACCATCTGATCCATAAATAATCGTTCCACAGGACTCACCTCCTTTAGGAAAACTAGTTAGCGCTGCGCCGCCTTGATACCTTTCATGATCTGCGTGTAGAACAGCGCGATGACGATAACATTAATAGCCATGTCCGGAATCATGTACGACGCGTTATAGCCCATGGAGTAAATCCACGGATTCATGCCCTTCGGCGCGTAAGATGCGAAGACTACCGCCCCTGAAATAACGGACGACACCCAACGGAGCACGCAGGCTACGATGGTGCCCACCACAGCACCGCCACGGGAATTTTTGAAGAAACCGGCTACGCCGATGCAGCCATAGGCGATGAGGTAATCAAGGAAGAAACTGGCAATGTGCAAGGTGAACTTGAAGCCCAATAAGAAATGGATGAGACCGTAAGCCACACCGGTCAAAATGCCGGCCTTGCCACCCCAACGCAAGGAAAATATGATTAACGGCACCAGGTTCGCCGCCTTAACAGCGCCGCCCTGAGGCATTTGAAACAATACGATAAAATGCAATACGTACGCAATGGCGATGGCAAGACCTGCTTCCACCAACATACGTAAACGTTTGGATGAATCCATTATTCGTCCTCCTAACTAATAACAAAACATTACACGGTAACACATTGAGAAAACTCAATGCACGACTTGCTTTCATTATAGCCCTTTTGCGCTTCTTTTAACAGACTTAGTCATCATAAAATCTTGTGTACTTTGTATGAAGTAAGACTTATTTCAAAGGGCATAACGGACACTCCTGCTGATAAATTCTGAATGTTTACAAAGAAACCTAAAAAAGCGTTCGGATTTTCTTGCCAAAGTGACCGCTTTTATGTATAATGCTTAATGGATTAATCTGTTAAAAGGAGGAGGACCCCCATGATTAACACAACTAATATATTCGACTATGAAGACGTTCAGCTTATTCCCAATAAATGCATCGTAGACAGCCGCAGTGAATGCGACACCTCTGTAAAGCTTGGCAACCGTACGTTCCGCTTACCGGTAGTACCGGCTAACATGCAGACCATTATCGACGAAGCCTTAGCTGAAAAGCTGGCTGCTAATAACTACTTCTATATTATGCACCGCTTCCAGCCGCACACTCGCTTAGACTTCATCAAACACATGAAGGAAAAAGGCTTGTTCGCATCCATTAGTATTGGCGTTAAACCGGAAGAATTCGAATTTGTCAACGAAATCAAGGCTGCAGGCCTTACGCCGGAATATATTACCATCGACATCGCGCACGGTCATTCCAATCGCGTTATTGAAATGATTCGCCACATCAAAGAGCAATTACCGGATAGCTTCGTTATTGCCGGCAACGTAGGTACGCCGGAAGCCGTTCGTGAATTAGAAAACGCCGGCGCTGACGCTACGAAAGTAGGCATTGGCCCTGGCAAAGTATGTATTACGAAATTAAAGACTGGTTTTGGTACCGGTGGCTGGCAGTTATCCGCCGTTCGTTGGTGCACCAAAGCCGCTACGAAACCGGTTATCGCCGACGGCGGTATTCGCGATCACGGCGACATTGCTAAATCCATTCGTTTCGGTGCCACTATGGTCATGATTGGCTCTCTCTTTGCCGGTCACGAAGAATCGCCGGGGAAAACCGTTGAAATCGAAGGCAAATCCTACAAGGAATACTTCGGTTCCGCATCCGAATCCCAGAAAGGCGAACGCAAAAACGTAGAAGGCAAGAAAATGTACATCCCGTCCAAGGGTAGCCTTTTCGACACCTTAACGGAAATGGAACAGGACCTTCAGTCCTCTATCTCCTACGCCGGTGGCAACAACCTCACCGCTATCCGCAAGGTTGACTACGTAATCGTTAAAAACTCCATCTTCAACGGGGACCGCTAAGGTTTCATGTGATGTAAAAATGGGCGCCAGCTCATTTTTACATCACGAAACTCCCTATAAAAAAGAGCCAGCAACAGCTGGCCCTTTTTTATATCACGAAACGTTCCCTGGCGAAAATCGTTCCGCGTGAAATGAGCTATGGCTCATTTCACCGGAAACAACAAAGGGTGACAGCCCCGCTTCACGCGGTGCTATCACCCTTTTTCTATGCCTTATTAGTAATCTGTCCGCTTTTCCCGTACGGGGCCAGAACCGATTAAATTCCGAACACCCAGAATACGGCGAGGCGAAGCAAACTCAACGTAACAATACCGCCCCACAAAGCATGAAGCGAACCTTCCATGCCATCGCCTAAACGCGTTAAGCCCGTTTTATAAGCAATATTGCAAATACACATACGCAGAACCTCCCATCATGGTTAATATACTTCTTTCTCATTATTATACCGAATCCGAACAATACTGTCACTCAAAAAATGCAAATAAAGCCATACTAATATGGTATAATAAGCTTAATCGACACCATTGTCGAGCATGATTCGCATAGGTCCTGCCAACCAAGCAGAACTGCGAACCAATCTCACTATTTTTCTCAAATTTATAGACAAATTCATAAGGACTTATAACTATGACTGTACATGTTTTACTGCTGGAAATGATCCAGCGCATCAGCTTTGCAGCGGTCCTCGCTTTGCTCATTGCGCAGCTCCCGCTGTTTGAACGCATGCTATTACATCAAATGTCATGGCGCGACCGCTTCATCTTTGTGGCCATCTTCTCCAGCATCGCCATTGCCGGCACCTATGCAGGAATTCCCATTGATGACGCCTTGGCCAACTCCCGCATGATTGGCATCATGGCCGCCGGCTTAATTGCGGGTCCCTTCATGGGCACCACCGTCGGCGTTATTTCCGGCGTGCACCGCTACTTCATTGGCGGCTTCTCCGCCGAAGCCTGTGCCATCTCGTCCATCGTGGAAGGCATCTTGGCCGGTCTGTTCCAGTACTTCTACCGCCGCACGCCCATGCCGTGGCCGCTGGCTATGATCATCGGCTTCGTGGCCGAAGCGCTACAGATGATTATCATCCTGCTGGTGGCCAAGCCATACGACCAAGCGGCGCAGCTGGTAAGCCACATCGCCATTCCCATGACGCTGGCCAACTCCATGGGCCTCGCCCTTTTCATGAAAATCATCGAAGACAGCCTCCACCAGAAAGAGCTCCTAAAGGCCAACCAAAGTCAAAGCGTACTGGCTATCGCTCGTGAGACGGTTGGTTATTTCAGAAAGGGCTTAACCCAAGAATCCGCCACCGCCGTTGTGCGCATCATCAAGAAATACAGCAATTACGCCGCCGTGTCCATTACCGATACGGAACGCGTTCTCGCTTATATTGGTGCCGAAGCCAATCATCACGGCCCCGGCAAGGCGGACCATCTGACGGACATTACCAAGCGGTCATTGACGACAGGCCACATTCACATCGCCCGCAGCCACAAAGAAATCGGCTGCACTGACCCAAGTTGCTCATTGTCGACGGCCATTGTGGTGCCGCTTACCATTAACACCCGCATCGTGGGCTCGCTGAAGATGTACTACACATCAAACACGCACATCCCCGACGCGTCGGACATCGTCTTCGCCCAAGGCTTGGCTGACCTGTTCTCCACCCAGCTGGAGCTGACGGAAATCGAGCACCAGCGGCAACTGACGGAAGCGGCGAAAATGCAAGCGCTTCACATGCAAATCAACCCGCACTTCCTGTTCAACACGCTGAACACGATTTCGTCCTTGATTCGCACCAATCCGGAAGAAGCGCGCAGCCTCCTGGTAAAGTTCTCCCAGTTCTTCCGCTTCACCTTGCAGTACAACGGGCGCATCATCCCCTTCGCCAAGGAATGGGAACAGGTGACGGCGTACCTGGACATTGCCATTGCGCGTCACGGCGACAACCTCTTTGTCACCCATGACATTCAGCCGGAAGTGTTCAACTACACCATTCCATCCCTCACCATTCAGCCTATCATCGAAAACGCCATTAAGCACGGCATCATGCCCCGCGAAGACGGCGGCTCCATTTCCATCGAAGGCCGTTTGGACGGCGACGACATCATTATCACCGTTATTGACGACGGCGTTGGCTTCAGCGAATCGCCGGACTACTACCTCACCCATTCGCCGGAGGACCACATCGGCCTCAGCAACGTGCACCAGCGCCTGAAAGGCCTGTACGGTGCCAAGTATGGCCTTACCATCACGTCGGAACCGGAAGAAGGCACCACCGTCACCATCCGCATTCCGCAGCGCTTAGCGCCAAAGACGGATACGCCGGAAGGTCAGTCTTCTGAAATAAACAGCCTCCATGGTGCCGCGCCGACGAACGATGCGCCAAAGGCCAACTAGCCAAAACGAAGTTAGCTATTAAACCCAATCCCTGTATTTCCTAAAGAGAGAGAGCTTCTATGATACAAACAGTACTTATCGACGACGAAGCCCCAGCTCGTGACGAGCTGCGGTACTTACTCGAAAAGAATCACGCCGACACCATCAACGTTGTGGGCGAAGCAGACACTGCCACTAGTGCTATTTCCCTCATTACCCGCGTTAAGCCGGATCTTATCTTTCTCGACATCCACATGCACGGCTTAACCGGCCTTGAGCTGGCCCAAATCATTCATGATATTTCGCCGAACAGCATCATCGTCTTTGCTACAGCCTACGACGAATATGCTTTAAAAGCCTTCGAGCTTCACGCCTTAGACTACATCGTAAAGCCCATCGAAGAAAAACGCTTAGCCGACATCGTAGCCCGTGCCGCTAAACTTCATGCGGCCCTAACCGGTGCGTCCCATCTAGCAACCGGTACGGCCACTAGCACCACCCATGATATGGGTAGCAACACGGCCACCGTAACCGAAAGTGCAGCGCCGAAAGCTACGGCCGATGCCACGGCTCACAGCGACGTAGACTCATCGACCCTATCCATTCGTACCAACAAAATTGCCGTTGACGACGGAGCCCACATCATCCTCCTCGACATCGACACCATCTACTACATTACCGGTGAATCCGGTCACCTGGAAGTTCACACCTCAGAAGGCATCTTCCACTGCAACAAAACATTAACCGAACTACAAAACCGCCTGCAAGGCACCCCCATCTACCGCGTACACCGCAGCTACATCGTAAACCTCAACTGCGTCAAAGAAGTCGTACCTTGGTTCAAGAGCACCTATTGGCTCCGCGTACCGGACAAAACAGCCAAAGGAATTGCTACTGTTGACATTCCAGTAAGTAAAACACAAGTTAAGACCATCAAAGAGCTTTTGGGGATCTCCTAAAAGCTCTTCAAATCTTCTGAAATCAATCTTCACCATTTGCATGAAATAGTTAGATTAATGACACCTCATTCCCTACGTTAAAACTCAGTTAACATCCTTATACCAATTCATAGGAACATGCCACGTAATCAAATGAGAACCACCAAGTAAACTTATAACAAGTATCCAGTAAACAATAAATGCCTGCCAGGATTCTGTAATATCGGGGTATAGAGTAAGTACTCCTTCCTTTAATAGCAACAATGGTTTCATCAAAAAATATCCTATTCTATAAGCCCAATAGCCTTGTTCTTGATATATAGCTTGAATAAGTGTAATAGAGACGTCCACACACCAGGGCCCCCCCAGAAAAAATAACCACAACACTTCTTTAATCAATCGACAACTATAGTTATTGTTCTTAATAAATTCTCTATAGACAGGAAAGAGAATCAGAAAAATGATACTACTATTAGATTTCAGCATGAAAACAAACACCGATACCAAAAAGTAAAAAAGTATTTCTGTAATCATATAGAAATTGCAATTTCTATCAACTAATTGGTTAATCCGGTTACTCATATCCATCCACCACCTAGCATAAGAAGCTTTTTCTCCTCAGTGGTCATCTGATGTCCTATTAACTCATGATAAATTCGCTCATCCTCTTTTGTTAATTCATTATAAGCAATAGACGCTATCAAATTAGAATTGATTTTTTCTAATCGCTGCTTATCAGATACTGTAGCGGAATCATCCAAATATACGCTAATTTCAGGCGTATAAATTCTATAAATAATAAAAACTCCATTACCATACAGATAGTGAACAAAGAGGCATTTCTTTTGTGCCTGTAATTTAGGAATAAGTAATACATTTTTACTTTGATCGATAACGGCTATATTGTGATCTTGATTGGGTGTGTCAAGAGTTTTGTGTAAATCGATTCAATAAGCAACATCGTATTGCT
>ERZ791611.1060-NODE-1060-length-20559-cov-3.252146_pt1 | contig 20559 bp, 13 predicted proteins | sample MGYA00510275_ERZ791611 | MGnify/ENA primary metagenome ERZ791611 (study PRJEB30046, sample SAMN00791912) | human gut metagenome | study: EMG produced TPA metagenomics assembly of the A metagenome-wide association study of gut microbiota in type 2...
ATCGATAGTATTTGATACGGCCTCCCTAAAATTAATAGGCATTTCTCTTTACTCTATATAAAACATATTACCGCTCGCTGCGTTTTACTCTGTCCGCAGCGCTGTCACCGGATCGCTCTTCGCCGCTGTCCGCGACGGGATCAAACCGCCCAAAAGGGTCAGTACGACGCTGAGTAAGATCAGAATGATCGCCGGAACGACCGGAAGTACCGCGCTCACATCATTGTTTCCTGCCAGATGATGGATCAGCGCATTTCCCGGGATCAACAGCAGAAGCGTCACCACGATCCCGATCACTCCGGCGCACAGTCCGATGATAAATGTCTCCGCATTAAATACCTGAGACACATTTCCTTTGGATGCCCCGATCGCGCGCAGGATTCCGATTTCCTTTTTCCGCTCCAGCACGCTGATATAAGTGATGACTCCGATCATGATCGACGAGACGATCAGCGAGATTGCCACAAATGCGATCAGCACATAACTGATGATATCGATGATATTGGTAACGGAAGACATCAATGTTCCGACCGTATCGGTATAAGTGATGACCTGCTCCTCTTTTCCGGCTTTCTCCATCTTCTGATTGTAATCGTCAAGGATCTGTACGACCTGTTCTTTGCTCTCAAAATCTTTCGGGTAAATGTTGATGCCGCTCGGAACCGCAAAATCGATATATCCCAGTTTTTTCAGGTTGCCGTCATAAGAAGCTTCCTCCGCAGTGCCCATGGACATCAGAAGTTCTTTTAACTCTTCCTCATCCATGCCCATCTCAAACGCGCCTGCAAATGCGTCCGCATCGATCGACAATGCATTTCCCATCGCGCTCTGCAGCTGGCTTCCGACCTGTGTCATCGCCTGACGCATCACATTTTCCAGATTTCCGGTGATCTGCGCGGCGATCTGCTGCATCGCGGAGGTGATCTGTGTCTGCAATGCCTGACCGACTTCCGTCGAAAATGTTCCCATCACTTCTCCCATGTAATTCTGCAGGGAGGCGGTCACTTGTTCTTCCACACTCTGCATATCGACGATCCCTGCGATCCCCTCCGTCAAAATCTGTTTGCCAGATTCCGTGTTCAGATATTCGGTAAAATGATCGTCCATCTTCGATGGATCCGGAAGTCCGTTCGCTTCCGCATATCCCTGATAGCCTGCTGCCAGATCTGCCGCAAGCGTCTCCAACTGCTCGAACGGGATTGAAATATCTTCCTCGATCTCAAAAATCTGATCCGACCATTTTGCCATGATCTGCAAAGCGCCCTCGGTCTGCAGATATTCCATCATATATTTGTCCGCCTGATTTTCCACGTCTTCTTTTCCGGCGACATATTCCAGATAGCCGCTCATCAGTTCCTGCTGCATCGCCTGCATATTTTCGACCGAAACATGGACGGATCCGCTGTTTTTGATGATCTCTCCGATATGTTTGGAGAGGATCGCTTTCGCATCGTCGGTCGTCAGATAATTCAGGAACGCTTCGCCAAGTCCCGAATAATCCGCCTGCGGATTCTCTGCCGCATACACCTGATAGCCCTCCATCAGCTTCTGCGCCGTCTGCGCCATACCCTCAGCAGATACATTTAACTGGATCCCCGACATCAATTCTCCGAGATCAAACGGCGGGAGGCTGGAAAGATCGATCTCCACCGCGCTTAAATCGATCGCGCCGGACAGATCCAGAGACGCCGCCCCTGTCTGAAATGCATCGGAGAAGTCCAGATTTCCAAGCCCTCCTGCCAATGCGCTCTCATCAAATGTAAATGCATTTTTCAAAGCATCTTCATTCACGGTAAATAAAGAATTCATATCCAGCGCTTTATTACCGTTCTCTGCTCCAAATTCTTCATTCGTGAAGACGTCGGTATTTTTATTGGCAAGCTGTTGTTTTACGATCTCGCTCTTCTCCGCATTTTCCGCCACATGCTTTGTAAGCGACGCCGGATATGCGATTCCCGGTGTCAGCGCGGACGCGTTGGCATCCTCCGCCGGCTGTACCACACCGACGATCCGGATATCCTCGCCGTCTGCAACAAGCTGTTTCATATACGTCTGATTATCCGATTTATCTTTCCATACCTGATATTCCGGATCATACTCATAATAATCGGAGCTGTTGACCAGTTTAAATTCTTTTCCGAGGAAATCATCGTATGTATAAGTGCCCAATTCCTCCGGCGTCTCGACGTCCTCCTCCTTTAAGAACTGCTGTACCATCGTATCCAGTTCTTTGGAATCCCGCAGTCCCATCGTATAAAGCAGCATATCGCTGACACTACCGCCGGATGTCAGTACGACGACACATTCGTTGTAGGCTTCCGGCCAGCGTCCCGCACGCACGTCGTATTGTTCTTTATACAGGTTCTCGTTTTCCGGCATTTCATAAAAGGTATTGGTGCTCATCATCGACGACATCATACTGTTGGTACTTGCAGACGAACCAAGTCCCATTGCGGAAAAAGATTTGTCCGGATGTACTTGCCGGATGCCGTCTCCGTCCTGACGGAAGATCTGCGGCGTCACGCCGTAAGAATATTCCACCGCATTCGTGTATGACTCGATCCCGCTTTTTCCGCTTTCCAGATAAGATTTCAGAGAACCGAGATCATTGGAATCCATCGTGGAAAACATATCCGTCACCATCTCGATCACACGGACGTCTTGTTCTCCCACCTCTTCTTTCGTGTTCGTCGGATCGACCGCCAGCATCGCCGTCATGTCCACTCCGGTACTCTGGATCTGGAGCGGATATTCCGACAGCGTCTCTTCCTCCACCGACTGAATGTATCCGTCTACTCCCGCGGACAGCGACAGGATCGCCGCGATCCCAATGATTCCGATCGATCCCGCAAATGAAGTCAGAAGCGTCCGTGCTTTCTTCGTCCGCAGATTGTTAAAGCTCAAGGACAACGCCGTCAGAAATGACATCGACGATTTTCCCATGTTCTGATGTTCCGGCTCGGCAAGCGTTGTTTCATCCACAATAAATTCATCCGTATCCGAGCGGATCTTTCCGTCTTTCAAGTTGACGATCCGGGTTGCATATTCCTCCGCCAGTTCCGGATTGTGGGTGACCATCACGACGAGCCGGTCTCTCGCCACTTCCTGCAGAAGTTCCATGACCTGAATACTCGTCTCGCTGTCCAACGCCCCGGTCGGCTCATCGGCAAGCAGGATATCCGGATCGTTGACAAGGGCTCGGGCGATCGCCACCCTCTGCATCTGTCCGCCGGACATCTGATTCGGTTTTTTGTGGAGCTGGCTTCCGAGCCCTACCTTTTCCAACGCCTTGACCGCGCGCTCCCGCCGCTCACTTTTCCCGATGCCCGAGATCGTCAGCGCCAGTTCTACATTTGCCAGAACGGTCTGGTGTGGGATCAGGTTGTAGCTTTGAAAGACAAATCCGATCGTATGGTTCCGGTAGGAATCCCAGTCTCTGTCTTTGTATTTTTTTGTCGAAATGCCGTTGATGATCAGGTCTCCGCTGTCATAGCGATCCAATCCTCCGATGATATTCAAAAGCGTCGTTTTTCCCGAGCCGCTTGGTCCCAGAATCGCCACAAACTCGTTGTCGCGCAGATTCAGACTGACGTCATCCAGCGCTTTCTGCACCAGATCTCCGGTTCTGTATTCTTTGCATATATGCTGAATCTGTAACATATGTTTCCTCCTTTTTCAGACTCCGTCCCGAAACCTGATTCCCTCTGAAATAAAATTTTGTTTTTTTAAATACCTAAAGTGAACACTTTCAATACACAAGTGTTCGCTTTGGATAATGTGAGATTTATAATTTTTTCACAAATAATGCGCGGATCGCATTCAAGACTGCCAGGATCATCACGCCCACGTCGGCAAAGATCGCAAGCCACATATTTGCAATGCCGAATGCACCGAGGATCAGACAAAGGATCTTTACCCCAAGTGCGAACACGATATTTTCGTGTACAATGCGAAGACATTTTCTGGAAATACGGATCGCTTTCGCGATCTTCAGCGGCTCGTCGTCCATCAATACAATATCCGCCGCCTCGATCGCCGCGTCCGATCCCATCGCCCCCATTGCGATACCGATATCGGCCCGGCGGAGCACCGGCGCGTCGTTGATCCCGTCGCCGACAAACGCAAGTTTTTGATTCTCCGGCTTCTTCGCCAGCATTTCTTCGACTTTATTCACTTTGTCCACCGGAAGCATCTCACTGAATACCTGATCGATCCCGAGATGTTCCGCCACCTGCTCGGCAACGCGCTGTTTGTCTCCGGTCAGCATCACCGTCCGCTCGATCCCTGTCTTTCGCAATTCCGCAACCGCTTCCACCGCATGCGGTTTTTCAATATCCGAGATCACGATATGCCCCGCATATTTTCCGTCGATCGCCATATGCACGATCGTTCCGATGGAACGGCATTCGATATAAGGAACATTCAGCTTTTTCATCAGCTTGTCGTTTCCCGCCGCTACAAACATCCCATCCACGACCGCGGTCACGCCGCTGCCGCTGATTTCCTCAATATCCCGCACCCGGGAATGATCCAGTTCCTGTCCGTAAGCCCGGCGGATGCTCTTGCTGATCGGGTGCGAGGACGCGCTCTCCGCCAGCGCCGCATATTCCAGAAGCTTCTGATTCTCCAACTCACTGTGGTGGATCCCGTTGACTTCAAATACGCCTTTGGTGAGCGTCCCTGTCTTGTCAAATACAACCTGCTTTGTCTTCGCCAATGTTTCCAGATAATTCGATCCTTTGATCAAAATTCCCGCATTGCTCGCGCCGCCGATCCCCGCAAAGAAACTAAGCGGAATACTGATGACCAGCGCGCACGGACAGCTGATCACAAGAAATGTCAGGGCACGGTATACCCAGGTTCCCCAGTCCGCAGGAAGCCCGAAAAACAACATTCTGGCAAGCGGCGGCAGAAGCGCCAAAGCCAATGCGCCGTAACAGACGACCGGCGTATAATATTTGGCAAATTTCGTGATAAACGCTTCCGATCTGGATTTATGCGATGTGGAATTCTCCACCAGTTCCAGAATCTTCGATACCGTAGATTCGCCAAACTCCTTTGTCGTCTTCACACGCAAAACACGGGTCATATTGATACATCCGCTGATCACTTCGTCTCCGGCTTTTGCATCTCTTGGAAGGCTTTCTCCGGTCAGTGCACTGGTATTTAAAGTAGAAACACCATCAATGATCACACCGTCGATTGGAACTTTTTCTCCTGGCTGTACAACAATTACAGTACCAATTTCAACTTCATCCGGGTCTATCTGTTCAAGTTTTCCATCCACCTCAATATTTGCATAATCCGGACGAATGTCCATCAGTTCACTGATGTTACGTCTGCTCTTTCCTACTGCATAACTCTGGAAAAGTTCTCCAATCTGGTAGAACAGCATAACCGCAACACCTTCAGAATAATCTCCGAGCAGAATTGCTCCCACAGTAGCTACTGCCATCAGGAAATTCTCATCGAATACCTGTTTATTTCTGATACCTTTAAATGCCTTCTGAAGAATATCATAGCCAATTACCAGATATGGAATCATAAACAGTCCAAATCTGACATATCCATCTATCGGTAATTTAGAAAAAAGTACGATCAATACCGCCGCTACGATGATTCTGATCAGCATCTTCTTTTGCTTCTTATTCATCTTAATACCTCACTTCTTATAAAACAGGACCGCCGCCAGAACATATATCAGTGGATAACCATAACCGTCTGACATATCTCTGTGCTGCAGTCCCTCTCTGCTAATTTACGACAATTCCCGTAAATATATCATCAACAGGAATCGCTCCTGAATTAAAGATAGATTTCGCAGTCGTCTTCTACCTTCTTGCAGTTTGCCAGAACGTCTTTCATAACTGCTTTCGGATCCTGTCCTTCTTCAAATTCAACGATCATTTTCAGCATCATGAAGTTTACTGTTGCATCCTTAACACCAGCTGTATTCTTAGCAGCTTCCTCCATTTTGTTTGCACAGTTTGCGCAGTCTACGTCGATTTTGTAAGTCTTTTTCATTGTATTTTTTCCTTTCCGGCTCATGAATAGATTTTCATATCATCATATGAGCACTTGTTCATTTGTTAATTTTATTATAACAGCTTTTTATTCTCTGTCAATAACTTATTGTTAAAAAAATTGCAAATATCAAATTCTTATATCATAGGAACATTACGGAATCATTTCCTATGATATAAAAACAGAGGATACCGTCTGATTCTTCTTCCTGCTGCACCCTCTGTCTCATCTATCATTTGCGAAATGATTATAATCTTTTTATTTACTTTTCTTATGGTAGAATTTTTCGACCTTTGCCAGATATAAAATAGTAAAAGTGACACCTGACACTATCCATGATCCAATATAAATCCATACAATACATTCCATTGTTTCAAATGATGGTAAAACAACCAGAATGCAGACTACTCGAAACAGGCAGATTGTAAGTAATGTAGTAACCATTGACACCAATGTTTCTCCAAGGCCGCTGCATGCTCCTGAAAGAGCTTCTGCAACAGCATAGAATACAAAGAACGGTGCCATCATCTGCATATATCTTATAACCAGCGGTATCAATGTCGGAACGTCTTTCTGATCGATAAACAACGGTCCGATCAGTCCGGAACCGAAATAAAGGACAATACTGATAATTCCTACCGCGATCACAGATAAGCCCGTACCGATCAGGGCTCCCTTCTTTACTCTTTTCGCCTTACCGGCGCCCAGATTTTGCGCGGTATATGTAGTCAGTACAGGTCCCATGGAATCCGCTATCAGCCAGATCAGTAAATCCAGTTTATCACAGATTCCCCATGCTGCAATACTGTCAGTTCCCATTGTGTTAATACTTGCCTGAACAATAGAATTGGCAATTGGAAACAGCATGGACTGAAGAGCTAACGGGAAACCTTTGTTTATCATCATTCCCATATGCTCTTTGCAGATTCTCATAGTTCTGATTCCTATCTTTTCTTCCAGGAAATCAGATTTCACAAGAAAATATGCGGTAAGTACAACACTTACAATCTGAGAAAGTACAGTAGCTGCTGCCGCTCCTCCAACACCAGTATGCAGAAGTCCTACCAGTATGAGATCTGCAACAATATTGACCACACTGCATACGACCAGTACATATAATGGCTTTTTAGAATCTCCAAACGCACGCAAGACTCCTGCCATCATGTTATAAAGGATCATTGCCCATATTCCGCCAAAATAAATTCGGCAGTAGATCAGTGATCCTGTACGGACTTCTTCCGGAACAGACATAATATCAAGCAGCCATGGGGAAAAAACAGCCCCGGCTGCTGCACAGATAATTCCCAGAATACCTGCAAGTAAAAGAGCTGTCCGCACTGCACAATGCAGTCCTTCTTTATCTTTTGCTCCAAAATATCTGGAGATCATAATCGTCGCACCTGTTGCAAGTCCGTTCATAAAATTAAGCGGAAATTTAAAAAGCGTATGCACAGAGTCAATTGCTGCAAGTCCGATTTTTCCGCTAAACTGACCAACAATAACCGCATCAACCGTTGTGTACAACTGCTGGATCAAGCTTCCCGCAATCAGTGGAAGTACAAAAAGTAATAATGCTTTTCCTATATTTCCAGAGATCAGACTATCTTTTTTCATTATTTACTGCCCTTTTGGAACAAATGGCAGGCAACACTGTGTCCATTTTCCACTTCTACAAGATGCGGATTCTCCTTTTTGCAGATATCCATGCAATGCTCACATCTTCCCTGGAACGGACATCCCTGTGGAAGATCCAGTGGGCTCGGAGCCTCACTTTCAATACTCTCGATTGGTTTGGAAAAGTCCATATTAATATCAAATACTGCACCCATCAGTGCTCTTGTATATGGATGCATTGCTTTCATATCAAGATCTTTTCCCGGAAGAACCTCTACGAGGTTTCCAAGATACATAACGGCTACCTGATGTGCCACTAACTGAACCAGTGCAATATCATGACAGATAAAACCAAATGTGATGTTCTTTTCTCTCTGAAGCTTCGTGATCAGTTCAATTACTGTTTTCTGAACAGAAACATCAAGAGCGGAAGTTGCTTCATCCAGAACAACGATTTCCGGTTCCAGTGCCAGTGCTCTCGCGATTGCAACACGCTGACGCTGTCCACCACTCATATTGTGAGGATAACGATCCGCAAAATCTCCCGGTAATTCTACCATCTCAAGAAGTTTTCTGCAGACAGCATCCTTCTCAGATTTCTTAATCTTTTTGAAATTCATCAAAGGTTCGCACACAATATCACGAATGTTCATTTTCGGATTAAAAGATAAGGTCGGGTCCTGAAATACCATCTGAATGTTCTGACGGTTATTTCTCAGTTCTTCTCCCTTTAATTTCGTGATATCTGTACCGCGGTACAGAATCTCACCCTCTGAAGGTGTATCAAGAGAAACCAGAAATCTCATAAATGTACTCTTACCACATCCGGATTCTCCTACCAGACCCAGTGTTTCACCTTTATACATTTTCAGATTAATATCATTGTTCGCCAGCAGAGTACGTCCATGTGATGCCGCAAATCTTCTGGTTACATGTTTCGCTTCCAGTATTACTTCTCTTTTTTCAGACATATCGTTCACCTCCCCGGGATGGAACTGCCTCCAGAAGTTTTCTGGTATATTCATTCTTTGATTCTTTCAGAATATACTCTCTTGTTCCCTGGTCTTCCATTTTTCCGTTCTTCATTACAACAATATAATCTGACATGTAGGCAGCTACACCCAGATTATGGGTTACTACAATAATGCCTGTATGATAATCATCTCTGAGCTTCATCATCTGACGCACGATCTGTGCCTGCGTTGTTACATCCAGTGCAGAAGTCGGTTCATCTGCAAGAAGAAGCTTCGGCTGATAAGTCATTCCCATCGCAATACCAACTCGCTGTCTCATACCACCGGATAACTGGAAAGGATAAGATTCCATAATATTATCCGGAGACGGAAGTCTCATTCGCTCCAGCATTGCGATTCCCTTACTCCATGCCTCTTTTTTGGAAATTTTCTCATGAGTAAGAATATATTCTGTGAATACTTTTCCGACTTTACGTGTCGGATTCATCATTGCACCACTGTCCTGAAAAATCATGGAAATATCAGAACCACGAAGTTTTCTCCACTGTTCCGGTGTATAGGATAAGAGGTCTTCTCCTTCAAATGTAATACTTCCTTCTGTGACCTTACCGCCACCTGCAAGAAGTCCCAGAACAGCACGGATAACAGTGGTTTTTCCACTTCCGGATTCTCCTACCAGAGAAACGATCTGTCCCTCTTTCATATCCAGATTAAAATTCTGAACAGTTGGAACATTTTTGTAGGAGATTGTCACATTATCTAATTTCAGCATGTTTATTCCTCCTACTCATTTCTTGGATCGAGGATATCACGGATGGAATCCCCAAGCATATTAAATACAACAACTACTACAAAAATAGCAAGACCCGGGAAGATCATCAGCCACGGAGCGGACTGCATACACGCTCTTCCTTCATTCAGCATATAACCCCATTCCGGTGCCGGCGGCTTCGCGCCAAATCCCAGGAAGGACATTGCTGCCAGTTCCAGCATCATGGAACCTATATCTGTCGCAGCAGTAATGATCAGTGTAGGAAGTGCATTTGGAAGCATATATCGAAACAGCATATACGGTGTTTTGGAACCGGTAACGATCGCTGCTGATACATAATCCCTGTCACGGATCTTCATAACCAGGCTTCGTGCCAGACGCGCATATTTGGTCCAGCTTACTACTACAATAGCGATGATCGCATTTTTGATACTTGCGCCCATAATACCTGCAACAGCAAGAGCAAGTACCAGTCCTGGGAAAGCAAGCATCATATCTGCAATTCGCATAATAACAGCATCAATGACACCTCCGAAATATCCTGCAAGGACTCCGGTAACAGTTCCCACCAGAAAGATCAGGGCAACAACACCAAAGGTTGCTGACAGAGATGCACGTGCTCCATAAATAACTCTTGAAAAAATATCCCTGCCCATTTTGTCGGTTCCAAAAATATGTTCCTTGCATGGCGGAAGCAGTGCATCTACCAGAGAACCTTTTAACGGGTCAACCCCTCTGGTTACCACCGGTGCAAATACTGCTGTCAGAATAATACAGACTGCAAGAATAGAAAACACGACAAAAGTTTTATTTGCTAAAAATCTGTTTTTCTTTTTCATGATTCTACTCCTTTAAACGCATACGTGGATCAATATAAACATAAGATGCATCAACGATCAGGTTAATGACCATATAAATCAGGGCAAGCCATAATACATATCCCTGGATCAGATTGTAATCACTGGATGTGATTGCTGAAACTGCAAGGTTTCCAAGACCCGGATAAGAGAAGATTACTTCTACAACACTGGTTCCTCCAAGAAGTGATCCTATGGAAAGACCAAACATTGTGATCAGCGGAAGCAATGAATTTGGAAATACATTGCCCCAGATAATCTTTGATTTCTTTACTCCTCTTGCCTGTGCACCGATCACATAATCCTGACTCAGTTCATCCAGCACCGCTGTTCTTACCTGTCTGGTATATTTGGAAGACATTGCAATCGCAAGTGTCAAAGCCGGAAGAAACAGACTCTTAAAGTCTCCCGCAGAACTGATAACCGGAAATGCATTGATATAAACACAGAATGCCAGCATTAACAGAAGTCCAACCCAGAAGTTAGGCATCGCACATCCGAGGAATGTAATTCCCCGGACGAGATAATCGATCCATTTATCTTTATATATGGCAGACAACATACCTAAAGGTACAGAAATAACCAGCATAAGGATCATGGCCATTAATGTAAGTTTCAAAGTCGGCCATAATCTGGCTGCAAGAAGTTCTGTAACTGGTTTATTTAAGCTGTATGATTTGCCAAAGTCACCTTTCAGACAGTTCTTAAGCCATCTGGTATACTGCACCAGAAACGGATCATTCAGACCAAGTTCCTCGCGTGTCTCCTGAACCATTTCTTCAGTAGGCATTACACCGGTTGCCGTGTACATGTTTCGTACAGGGTCACCTGGTGACATAAAGGTCAGTGCAAATGTAATAAAGCTGATACCGATCAATACGATCACAATCTGTAATAAACGCTTGATTATTTGCTTTTTACTCAAAAAAGACACCTCTTTTTATTTCTGTTTGTAACTATTCAGTAACTTCACAATTCGCAGACTTTTCTTATTCTGCAGGAGTAATTTCTGTTGACAGCCAGTAGTAATCTGCTGTATGGATATGTGCAGAACCAACTTTCTTACTGTAGATCATAGATGAGTTGTAGTATCCATCAATCAGAACCGCTGCATCATCTACCAGGATCTGCTGCATCTGGAAGATCAGATCTTTTCTCTTTTCCGGATCCATTTCACCTTTTAATTCTTCATATAACTTATCATAGTCCGGGTTGGAGTATGCGCAGTAGCTGGTATCAGTTGCCCAGTTAGCCATATATGCCAGAGGATCTCCGGTACCAACAGTGATCCAGTTATTGTTATTAAAGTCATAATCCAGTGCTGCAAGTTTACTCCACTGATCATCTGAGCTTCCGTATTCAGGAACAACACCGATGCCGATTTCTGCAAGATACTGTGCGTGAGCATCTGCAAAGTCATTCAGAAGACGGTTTTCATAAGAAATATATCTAAGGTTGATATTCTGGCCATCCAGTTCACGGATTCCATCTCCATCTGTGTCAACGATTCCTGCATCATCCAGAATCTGTTTTGCTTTTTCCGGATCATAGGTATATGGATTCTCAAGTTTGTCGTAATCATAGTTCAGAGTAGATGGCAGTACGGAAAATCCTGGTGTATAAAGTCCACCGATTGTTCTGGAATTACAGATTGTATCATAGTCAATTGCCATCAGGATTGCCTGACGAAGTGTTTTGTTTCCAAGAACACCATCAAAGTTCATCCATGCAAATCCGCAGCGTACACCGGATGCAATATCAACAGTAAAGTCATCACTGTCCTGGAAATCCTGAATATCTGCTACATTTGTGATATTCTCAACCAAGTCTACCTGACCACTCTGGAGAGCCATTGTTTTTGCGGAGTTATCTCCCATGAACAGCAGATTGATCTTATCGTATGGAACATCTTCACGATAATACTCATTTGCAGCTAATGTATAACCAACACCTACACCATTGAATTCTTCAATCTTGTATGGACCTGTTCCAATAATTCCATTATCGTAGTTTTCAATATGTTCTACATCTGTGATTCCCATAGTTGGGTGGCAGAGCTGTCCTACAAGGTTTGCATATGGTTTGCTTGTTTTGATGTTAATAGTATTTGCATCATCATCTACAGTAACTTCTGCTTCAAATTCCAGATATTTCTCCGGTTTGGCAGATCCGGAAGGTCCTACCTCTTTCATGTGATCAAAATACTCTTTTACCTTTGTCGGAGTTAAATCACATCCGTCAGAGAATTTAATTCCGTCTTTCAGCTTGATCGTCCATTCTGTATGCTCGTCATTTACTTCATAACTCTCAGCAAGCCACGGGATAACTTCCATATTGTCATCGAATTTAAATAATGCTTCAGCAATACCATATCTCATAGCATTCCATCCACTGTTTTCATCATTTGCACTGTTTACACATCCATCTGTGTACATCTGACATCCGAAGTTTAAAACCTTCTCATCACCCTTCGCCTGTACAGTAACTCCCATTAATAATGCAACTGTTGTTGCCGCTGCTAACACAAGTAATTCTCTTTTTGTTTTTTTCATCCTTTACTTCCTTTCTTTTTTTGTTTCTTCGTTGTTTTTCTTCCTTCTCATACTGTCCATTCCTGTGATTTTGAACGAAAAAAAAGACAGATGCTCCCACATCCGTCACGAAATCTTACCATTAAAGAATCAAACATATATATGCAACACATGAAGTTGTAACTCTTAATCAGGATTTCTCGTCGTCCGCAAGAATCTCTTTTACCAGAAATAAGCAGGTCTCCTGACTTAAGCTTACCCATTTTCAGCACCTTCCCAGAAAAATATCTTCCAGTGGCATTCAGCTGAAAACCAACTATCACAGTGACGGGATCGTACCGGATTTACACCGGTTTCCCTTTTAATCAGACCAGCAGGACGCTTCTGCTGGTCTGAACTTATCTCTAAAATCATTAAATGACCGTATGAATACTCATTTATCATAACATACCATCATGTATACGTCAATTATTTTAGACTCTTATTTTCTATCTATTTTTCCGTAAATTTCCGGAATTTCTCAAAATTTGTTTCCGGTGTATAGGATTTCAGAACTTCCATCATGTCCTCTACACTATATGTATTATCATACATTCCAATAGATAACGCATACTGCTTATTAAACTCATCTACTGAATCCGCTGTCCAGAATGACTGCTGCAGCCGGAAAGCACTTCCATCTTCACGGTAATCTTCTGCAAAGCCTTCCAGAGCATTTTTCATGGCAACAAATGATGGTGCAACGATAGCACCGTATTTTCCTACAAGATAGTCGATTCTTTCCTTGCCGTTATATCCCTTTTTATTAAACATTTCGTATGTATCTTCTGTAAAACAGTCAATGGAACCCAACAATACATCTGTACTGTTCTCTTCTTCATAAGCATCAATTATCTTGATAAAATCACTTGCGCTCACTACACTCAGAATAACATTATACTCTCCTGTATTCAGCGAATCAGCCAGCTTTTCATCCAGGTGATCTTTTGGATACCCCGGAACCAGAGTAATCTTAATGTCACTGCCTGTTTCAATTTCTTCAGTATCCTGCGTATTCACCAGTTCTTCTACAGACTTCTCATATGACAGGCCATATGCTTCCTGAAGCTTATTCAGAATACCAATCGTTCTCAGACGATGCATCTCATTACCGATAGCAGATCCTCCACATGCTATTATGTAATGATTCTGGTTATTCTGATCCTCTGAAACAAAATCCTCCGCCATATTGGCAGCCGCATCCATTTCTGTTTCAACAGATGTTCCTATTGTTCCCAGAAAATAAGGATTATCCTTTACTTTCTCATACATTTCATCACTGATCGTTCCTGAGCCACGTACATAATACATACCATATTCTTCACATACCGGAAGAACTTCTTCAAGATCTGAGGAAAGGAAAGAAATAATTCCCTTTACATTTCTTTCATGAAGCTCGTTGATAAAGCTGATTTCTTCTTCTGCTGTACTTATACTGGAAGAATATAAAAACTCGACATCAAAAGCCATGCCGACATAATTTTCAAAATAATTTCTAAATGCTCTTACTTCTGCATCATTCAGATTATATACGGACACTCCTATTGTCATTTTTCCGTCCTGATTTGTTGTATCACTCTGAGTGTCAGCTGCCATAACTGAAATACTGGTGCAGGTAAGCAGCATAATCATTGTCAATATAAAACTTATTATCTTTTTCATTCCTTTTTTACCTTTCTGTCGTATTTGTATAAAAATTCAAGTTTTCTTTTCTCACATCCTTTCCTGAAATAAAAAAGATCCTTTTCTTAAAATGTATTTTAGGTATAAAAATAAAGCCTTTCTTATACACCGTAAGAAATAACCTTTTTTAATGCAAGCAGGTCTCCTGACTTAAGTTCATCGCATTTTATCGTCTTCCCGCCTCTTAAGCAGTGACATATATGATAAAAAGCTCCCTTTTACAGTGGCGGGACCGTACCGGACTTGCACCGGTTTCCCTTTTAATACTGGAAACATGCATTATTTTTATAATATGATATCAGGGGCTAAAAGTCAAAAACTATTTTTACTCCGCGCTAAGGCTTTTCCCCAACTTCATTATATTTTTATTATATAATTCCATTTGGTTAACGTCAATAATTTACATCTAATATTTATATGTTTTTTTATTCACTTTTACTATGGTCTTGAATATTCAGATTCCAGTATCTATTCCATAATAAGGGTCTCTTTGCAGCACTACCTTCTCTTGTGGCATTTCTTTGTTTATGCTAAAATATTTTTACTACTATAAATGAGCAAATATCTAAAAGTGCACAAAATTCATAGCTGGTTGTGCACATTACGCGAACATTCAACTGCTTTATACTTTTTGCTATCCGCATACCGTGGATTCAATTGTACAGTTTTTCAAATTTGCTCATTTATAGTTTACTATATAATAAAAACTTACAGTATATCATTTTACAAAATCAGGAAAGAGGCGAAATAAATTGAACATTGAAGATTCCTGTATTTCCTGCATTGACACAGACTGGTCCTACCAGCTTGCCAGACGCATGGAAAAAGAGAAAACAAACCCTGTTCTGGGCTATCGTACTGCAGGTTCCGCTGCAGAAACAGCTACAGGAGATATGTTATACAGGGAAATGAAAGCTATCGGACTTACCGATGTAACCAGAGATACATTCTCACTGGACGGATGGGAATTTGAGAAGGCAGTCCTGAAATTTACAGATGATGACGGGCAGGAACACACCTTTCAGATGGGCGGATATCAGACAAATTTCGAGACAGACGGATTTGAAGATTATGAACTCGTTTATCTGGGAAAAGGAACTGCCGCAGATTATGAAGGCATAAACGTAAAAGGAAAGCTGGTTATGGTTGAGATCAACCAACGCGACGAATGGTGGATCAGCTTCCCTGTTTATCAGGCTTATCTGCGCGGCGCTGCTGCCCTGATCGCAGTTCAGGCAAACGGCTACGGAGAAATCGCAGAAACTGCGCTGAATGCACAGGATATCGCAGGTCCTGATTTCGCACCTGCATTCTCCCTGTCTCAGGCAGATGCACGTATCCTGAAGCGTGCCCTCCGGAATAAAATTTCCGCCTGCGAAGACAATACCGCTGATTCAGAAGATATCCGTAACACTCCAGAACAGGATGCTGCTTTATTACGCAGATCCTCATTAAAAGTATCACTGGATGCCCGTTCCAGAGTGATCCCGGACACAACAGCAGGCAATATCACAGGTAAAATACAGGGGACTGAGACAGACTCTATGATCCTGCTGTCCGCACACTATGATTCCTATTTCGATGGATTCCAGGACGATAATGCAGCAGTCGCCATGATGCTCGGCATTGCCCGTGCACTGGTAAAGGGCGGCTATAAACCTGCCCACACTCTCGTCTTCTGTGCAATGGCTGCCGAGGAATGGGGAATCATTGATTCCAAATACGACTGGTCAACAGGAGCCTACAATCAGGTATTCCGCGTACATCCTGACTGGCAGGGTAAAGTGATTGCAGACCTGAACTTTGAACTTCCTGCACACGCACACAATACGCAGGATGCCATCCGCTGTACCTATGAATATGCAGATTTCATCAGACAGTTTACAGACAGCCTGACTGTCCCGAAGGAAGCATATCCTGACGGGATTACAGTTCTCTCTCCCATCGAGACATGGTCTGATGATTTCTCCATGGCAATCGCAGGTATCCCATCCACAGTCAATGACTTCAGCGCCGGGCCATTCATGCAGAATTATTATCATTCCCAATATGATAATCAGGATGTTTACCAGGAAGCTGTCTATCAGTTTCATCATGAATGCTATCTGAAGCTGATCATGACCATTGACAGACTTGTCCTGCCACCGATGAATTTCAGTAATACCATGAACGCGGTCGCAGACAGTATTCACGAAAATGCCCTTTCATTTGCAGATTCTGAACAGGAAACTCTGCTTCAGAACTTACGGACAGCCACCGAATCTGCCAGAAATATTTACAAAAAAATATGCCAGATCAACGAAGAATATGCTGCACTTTCAGATTCCGTATTCCGCAGAAATTTTCGTTCCAAATGGGAACCTGTCGGGCTGAAACTGCTGAAGATTTTCCGCAAAGCTCAGGACTATCTGGTGCGTCTCAACTGGCAGGACGAAGTAATTTTCCCACAGGAAGCCGCTTCCAGAAATATCCGGCAGCTGGAAAAAGCCTGCCAGGTTTTATCTGAAGGAAATATCACAGATGCGCTGAAAGCACTCTATCGTGTAGACAACAACATGTACGCATTCCTTTTTGATGAAGAAGTATATTACCATTTCACCGAATACATTCTTCACCAGCCCAAAGATCGCCTGATGTGGGGTGCCGGACGTATCATGCATCATGAAAATCTTTACGGAATCGTACAGAAATTAAAACAGCGCCTGGAAGAAGAGAATCCGGAACTAGACGGAGAGATTCGCCGTCTGGAAGCTGCTCTGCGCAGACAAAAAGCTTATTACAAAGATGATATCCGCTACCTGAATAGCTCTGTCAGCAAACTGTCAGCCATGTTTAATGACGTTTTTAACTCGCCAATTCTATAACGAATGAGTTTTCAAACACACTCTATAGCAATTCCAGAAAATAATGCAACTAAAATTTCATTTTCTGATGGGCTAGATTAATTGCACTATCTTATAGATTGCTATAATCCATTGAAAAAAATAAGGAGATTCATACATACTATGGAAAGCGATAATTTATATCGAGTACAAGAAGAAGATTTACCACGATTACAGAAACTCTTAACCGTCTGCTTCGCACAGGATCCTCTGTATCACACCCTGATTCCGGATGATGCAACCAGAGAACGCCTCCTGCCGGAACTCTTTTCCTGCGACCTTACAGAATTCTACCAAACCTGTGAAATCTACTCTGACAGCAGTGAATTAAACAGTATCCTGGTCGTTTCAGATGAAAGTGAACCTTACAACGTTCTGCAATATTGTCTCACCGAAGCCAAGGCGCTACTTACCACTGACGGATGGCTGATCAAAGAAGATCCCAGCCTGAAGACTTTCTGGAATTTTATCCAGGGCAAAGACTACCTGAATTCCAGCTGGACAGACCAGCTCCACCAGACAGACCGCCTTCATGTAATCTATCTTGCAGTAGATCCCGGACACCAGCACCACGGACTTGCCGACCTTCTCATGGAAGAAGTAATCGACTACGCGCAGAAGCACAAAATGCTAATCTCCCTGGAAACCCATAATCCGGAAAATGTCCCTATTTATGAGCATTTCGGATTTAAAACATATGGAATTGTAGAAAAACATCACTTCGGTCTAAAACAATACTGCATGATTCGCGAAGCTACTGTATAAGTGTTCCTGAAAGCAGGTTCCGAAATCCGATAAATTAGCCTATTTTCTGCTTAAAATTTTGTCTATTTCTACACCTAGTAATATTTATATTTTTATATTAAAATAATATGTAGATGTTAGGGTTTGTATGTTTTTGCCCTCATCACACACCTGTACCATGTGTACCCTGACAGTGTTACTACTCACGAAATAAACGGTATTATTTCATCATACTTTTTATCGGCAATATCCCATACCCCCATTACCGGTAAAGAGGTGAATAGCAACTCTGCAATCAACTGGTATCAGAGTGGAGCACCGTTTTTATATTCCATGGGTACATATCTATAATACTAATAAGGAGGACTTAATTAATGGTACGCAATGCAATGAGCGCAACAGAATTTTATATTTTACAGTATTTATGGACCAGAGAAACACCTGCAACCTTCGCTGAGATTATGGTTCATTTTAATGAGGTTGAAAAGAAAGCATGGAAGAAACAGACTGTAAATACATTCCTTTCACGTCTGTCACAGAAGGGCTTTTTAAATATAGACAAAAGTGGAAAACGTGCGATTTATATTCCCTCTGTCTCCTCAAAAAAGTTTTATGAAAACTATGCAAAAGAAATCGTTGACGACTCCTACGAAGGATCCCTTAAAAATTTCATATGCGCATTCACAAAAGGCCGTAAATTAACCGGTACAGAAAAAGAAGATTTATTAGCTTACATCCAGACACTTTAATTAAATCAGATATTTTTTCTGTATCATATGCATGATATTGATTTCAGGAAAATTTAAGGGGCTGTCAATCGACAGCCCCTTGTTTATTTTCATAATCTTCAATATTATCCTGTGTAACTTTATGATAAGGTGTACGCACATATTTTCCGTCTATCAGAGGAATATTCTCCTTTGTTCCGTTTGTAGCAATTGCAAAAGCCAGATTTAGCATCTCCTGTGCCTGCCCCTCTTTATCATTATAAACAGTTCCAAGCATTTCTTCATTTCTCACTGCATCCGTACCATCAATTCCAACAACACCGGGCCACTCCTCTTTTGGAATCTGAGATGCTTTCAAAGCATCTATTGCTCCCAATGCCATATCATCATTATTGGCAATGATAAGTTCAATTTTTCCATTAAACTGAGTCAGCATAGCCGCTGTTTTCGTCTGTGCCTGAGCTCTGTTCCAATTTGCGATTGCATATCCCAGTTTCTCTGTTTCTACACCTTTTTCAACCATCGTATTTACTGAATATTCCGTACGCACAATAGAATCCTGGTGACCGGCCTCGCCTTCAAGCACTACATACTGACAGATACCATCACTGTTTTTATCCATAGCTGTATTCTCTTTAAATGCATCTGCTGCCAGTTCTCCTTCCAGTGTCCCTGATTCCGAAGCATCCGCACCCACATAGTACAAATCTTTCCAGCGTTCGAGATCCTCAGCTACCAGTTCACGATTAAAGAAAATAATCGGAACATTATTATTCTCCGCAAGATCAGTTATTGTTGTAGGCTCTGTACGGTCAACCAGATTCACACATACCACATTACAGCCCTTCTCGATCAGACTTTTAACTTGCTCATTCTTTCGTCACTTCGAAAAACTCAACCTCTATCTGATCTGTTTTATCTGTATAATATCTAATGTTCTGTGCCGCCATAGCCATGCTCTGATATCCCATATAATATTCATTTGGAACTATAAGTTCCTGTATCAGTCCCTTGTCAAGATAATATACCAGTTTTTCGGAACAGCCTTCACCATAAATTCTCCAGGAAATACTATCATCATTAAAAAGGAGATCTACTGCTTTTTCTGTATCACTATTTTCAAGAGAAACTACTGCATCTACCTGACCATAACCGAATAACTGCTCCGCAGTTTATCAGGACTTGCTTGTACCCCTCCTGATACAAGCAAGTCCCACCCACTGCTTATTGCTCTTCACAACCTCCGCAGGGGACTTACTTGATTCGGTTAAATATCATTTTATATCTGTTTTTTTCGCACAAAAAAACCAGCTAATTACTAGCTGGTTTTCTTACTGTATCTTCAAAACTACATACATGTTGACATTTCCCTGAGATCATTCTTCCTGCGATTCTTGGTCAAGCCCTCACCCGATTAGTAACAGTCAGCTCCATGCATTACTGCACTTCCACCTCTGCCCTATCTACCTCGTCGTCTTCAAGGGGGTTTACTTCTTTCGAATGGGATATCTCATCTTAAGGGGGGCTTCACGCTTAGATGCCTTCAGCGTTTATCCCTTCCGGGCTTGGCTACTCGGCCGTAGACTTGGCAGTCTAACCGATGCACCAGCGGCCCGTCCATCCCGGTCCTCTCGTACTAAGGACAGCTCCTCTCAGATATCCTACGCCCACGCCGGATAGGGACCGAACTGTCTCACGACGTTCTGAACCC
>ERZ791611.1061-NODE-1061-length-20544-cov-3.110986_pt1 | contig 20544 bp, 15 predicted proteins | sample MGYA00510275_ERZ791611 | MGnify/ENA primary metagenome ERZ791611 (study PRJEB30046, sample SAMN00791912) | human gut metagenome | study: EMG produced TPA metagenomics assembly of the A metagenome-wide association study of gut microbiota in type 2...
CTGGCTTGGAGTCATGTTCATTTTCCAGTTGCCTGCTACAATTTTCTTTCTCATTTTCCTTTTCTTTTTTAAGAGTTGATATATTCTGTTAGATTCTTGCTTTCGTTTCAGCCATCTGCTCCATGCCCACAGTCGGTCGGCCAAGGTGAGCACAAACAGTGGGAGTACGAACCAGAGTACAATTTTGAGTATTTTGCCCGGTATCGTGTCGTCGGGCAGTTGTCCCAACTCCGATTTTTCGAGCGGTTGCACCAGTTCGTCTGCCTTGGGCAGTCTGTTGTGACTCCATTTACGGATCACCACTCCGTGCTTGATGAGCATCAGTCCCGGGTTGCTGCGGATGATGGTCTTGAGCGTTGTCTCGTCGGTAGCATAGAAGTTGTATTCCGCCCCGGTGATGTCCTGCCAGTGCCTAATGGCTTTCGGCGTGCTTGCCGTGAGGCAGTAGAAGCCGTAGCCATGCTCCTGCGCATACTCGTATAGTTGGTCTATATCGCCAAAATTGGTGTCATCGGCTGTTTCCAGATGCGGGGAAATGAGCAGAAAGCTGTATCCCTTGTTGTCGAGAATGCTGTCGGTGATCGACTCTCCGGCCGGTTGCCCGTCCGAACCTATCGGCGTGATGTCGAAATCGTGTATGGGCGGCTCATAGCCGGCCTTGGTTTGAACAGTCTTGCTGTCCACAAACTCCCATGTGCTGTCGGGATAATTGTTGAGCGTGAACTCTTTCTGCACACCGTTTTTCCGCAAAATGAAAGTGGTTTCAAACTCCGGTTGCTCTGCTCCCGGGGGCATCTGCATACCTTTTTTGAGGTCGGCTCCGATGTGATAGGGACGGAAGTCGAACATCGGTAGTGTCCACAAGCTCCACGCACTCGAGACGACGATGAAGAAAATCGTGTAATTGATGACAATCCACTGGTTGGATTCCGACACGAATCTCATCATCTTGAGTGGTCTCCATGCCGACACGACGGCCATCATCAGCAAGGCGATGTTCTTCCACAGCGTCTGCGTGTTGGTCAGTTTGACGGCATCCCCGAAGCATCCGCAGTCGCTGATGGGGTTGGTTATGGCCAGCCACAGCGTCACCGCCGTCATCACCGAGAGTAGGCCCACGGTGGCCCACGAGGTCTGTCGGCGCCTGATGGCGAACAGCAGGAATATGCCCAGACAGAACTCCACAGCTGCCAACCCTATTGAGAAAGCTAACAGCACCCAATCGGGCAGGGCACCCTCGAGGCCCACGGCCTTCATGTAGTCGCCCAACTTGTAGAGTGTGCCCAGCGGGTCTATGGCTTTCACATAGCCCGAAAAGATGAACACGAGTGCCAGCAGCAGCCGGCAGATGTTGACCGCCAGTCTACTCATTGCGCTTCGCCTTCCTTCATGCGGATGGCTCCGAACACGGCATAGTTGATGATGTCCATGTAGTTGGCGTCAATGCCTTCGCTCACGAACGCCTCGCCATGCAGGTCTTCCAACTCTTTTATGCGCTGGATTTTAGTCAGAATGAAGTCCGTATAACTGCTCACGCGCATCGAGCGCCACGCCTCGTCATAGTCGTGGTTTTTCTTGAGCATGAGTTCCAGTGCCTCGCGGGCGTATCTGTCGTAGAGTGCCAAGGCCTCGTCGGGCCTCATGTCCACTTCGTCGACAAATCCTTTGGCCAGTTGCACCAGTCCCACAATGCCGTAATTGATCAGGGCAATGAACTCCGGCCGTATGCCGTCGCCCACGCGCGACTCCTTCTTGATTTCAAGCGAGCGTATGCGCTTGGCCTTGATGAAAAGCTGGTCGGTGAGGGCGGAAGGACGCAGGATGCGCCATGAGGCACCATAGTCGTGGAGTTTTTTCTCAAATAGCGTGCGGCACTCTGTCAGCACGCTTTTGAACTGCTCTTCTGTTTGGTTTGTGTCTGTCATCAGAACTTCTAAATTTGCTGCAAATTTAAGCATTTCGAATGAAACTGCCAAATAAAATCCCTTTCTATTAATAATGTATATAAAAAACTTTTCGTACCTTTGCATTCGCAAAAATCAAAACGAATGAGGTATCTTACTGACGCCGATTTGGCGCAATTACTCGATAAAGACATCTTCCATCAAATATCCCGTGCAGCCGATTCGCTACATGCGGAGTGCTATGTGGTGGGCGGCTACGTGCGCGATTTGTTCCTCGAACGCCCGTCCGGCGACATCGACGTGGTGGTGGTGGGCAGCGGCATACAGGTGGCCGATGCCTTGAAGAAGCAGTTGGGGCGCAAGGCCCACATTTCGGTGTTCCGCAATTTCGGGACGGCGCAGGTGAAATATAAAGGGCTGGAAGTGGAATTTGTGGGAGCCCGCAAGGAAAGTTACAGCCACGACTCGCGCAAGCCGGTGGTCGAAAACGGTACGCTCGAAGATGACCAGAACCGGCGCGACTTCACCATCAATGCCCTTGCCGTGTGTCTCAACGGCGACCGCTTCGGCCAACTCGTTGATCCCTTCGACGGTATCCGCGACTTGGAGGAGGGCATCATTGCCACGCCGCTCGATCCCGACATCACTTTCTCTGACGACCCGTTGCGCATGATGCGCTGCGTGCGCTTTGCCACACAGCTTAATTTCGACATCGAGCCCGCGACCTACGATGCTCTTTCGCGCAATGCCCGGCGACTGAAGATTATCAGCGGTGAGCGCATAGCCGATGAGATGAATAAAATTATGCTCGCCCCCCATCCCAGCAAAGGTTTCTACTACCTCCATGAGACAGGACTTTTATACCTCATCCTGCCCGAACTCTGCCAACTCGACATTGTTGAGACACGCAACGGACGTGCTCACAAGAACAATTATTACCACACGCTTGAAGTGCTCGAAAACGTGTGCCGGGCTGCATCGGCTCCCGATTGCCCTTCGCCCGAGACCCATCTTTGGATTCGTTGGGCCGCACTGTTCCACGACATCGGTAAACCGCGTAGCAAGCGTTGGGACAACGTGCAGGGATGGACATTCCACAACCACAACAACATCGGTGCGCGTATGGTGGCCGACATCTTCCGTCGCATGAAACTGCCCATGGATGCCAAGATGAAATATGTGCAGAAACTTGTGGAGCTGCACATGCGTCCCATTGCCATTGCCGACGAGGAGGTGACCGACAGTGCCGTGCGCCGACTGGTGAATGACGCCGGTGACGACATTGACGATCTCATGTTGCTCTGCGAAGCCGACATCACAAGCAAGAATCAGGTGCGAAAGGCTCGTTTCCTTGAAAACTTTCGCATCGTTCGCGAAAAGATTGCCGATCTTCGGGAGCGTGACTACAAGCGTTTGCTGCAACCCGTCATCGATGGCAATGAAATCATGGAAATGTTCCATTTGCCCCCCTGTAGGGAGGTGGGCACACTCAAGCAGGTGCTCAAAAATGCGGTGCTTGACAACGAAGTGCCCAATGAGCGCGAACCACTTATGGTGTTGCTCATGCAAAAAGCCGCCCGGATGGGGCTGAGCGTGGAGACCGGCGGCTGATTTTTCCGAATGTCCGATAGCAGCTGAAAGGGAACTAAAATTCAGAAATTGGAAGATTTAAAGATGCACACACCCCGCCAGGGTGTTTGCATCTTTAGCTCCTTGAGTTTTTAAATCTTCCCCTTGCATGTATAGCGAAAAGTATTAAACATTTTGAAAAAGCCTTACATGAAACACACGAACACCGCTCCTAAATTCTTGAAAAGCCATTCCGAATCATCTGTAAAAGTACGGTCTTGTTCTCGTTCGGCCCGAATGACAATGCGCAAGGGCCACACTTGGCAACTCGTTTGGGCCGAATGACATTCCAAGTGTGGCCCTTTTGCAAAGCCATCCGGGCCCTAAAAGCCCCTTTTTGGGGGTTGGGGGGCTGTTGGGAGCTTTGGAGACTAAAAAAGGGGAGCGCACACGCGCTCCCCTTGCTATTGCAAAGATACATCAAAAATGATTTTTTTGCAAACCAACAATGAATATTCTTGACTTATTTTCACGCTGTATCTATGTTCCAAAGCATTCATTTTCCACTTTCTGTCCCTTTTTGAGTGGATAGGATACAAGCGACATCTCGCACACATTAGGCTTTTGTTTGTCATTCCCTTTTTCTTTTCTCATGTTCATTGAAGATGACGTTCTGTTTTGGAGACAGGCTCGAGCAAATCTGTCGATACTTTTATTACGTCATTTCTGCATATCATTCATTCCGTAAACTATGTTAAAAAACATGGCCTATGAGAATACTTTTGTTGGAATTGTAGTAATTTTGCATCGTTAAAAAACTAAACCTAGCGTTTCGGTTTCCTTAAAAAGGGAGAGGAAATATAGGCAGATACGGATAGTTCAGGTATGTGTTGACATGCGTGTTTTCTTCACAAGCCGGACCGCCGGTGTTCTTTCGAAACGGTTCAGGCGTATAGGTAGAAGTTATAAAAGATAAAAATCAATCACTAATATATAATAGGTATGAATATGAAGAGCAATTTACTTATTGCAGCAGTTGCCCTCTTGTTGGCTTCTTGTGGAAACAAAGGAAACATAAAGATGGGTGATAATGAGTATCCCGTGGTGACGATAGGCTCGCAAAATGCCGAGTTGCAGACCACTTATCCGGCTACCATCAAGGGCGTGCAGGATGTGCAAATCCGTCCGAAGGTGTCGGGATTCATTACGAAAGTGTGTGTGCAGGAGGGGCAGGCCGTGAAAGCCGGCCAGCTGTTGTTCGTGATCGACAACACCACCTATCAGGCTGCCGTGCGCCAAGCACAAGCCTCAGTGAACTCGGCCAAGTCGCAGCTCAACACCGCCAAGCTCACCTATGAAAACAGCCAGAAACTCTTCAAGAGCAACGTGATAGGTTCCTACGAGTTACAATCGTCTCAAAACTCCTACGAGACGGCCATGGCAGCCGTGGCACAGGCTAAAGCCGCTTTGGCCTCCGCACAGGAGACGCTCGGCTTCTGCTATGTGAAGAGTCCTGCCAACGGTGTGGTGGGCAGCCTGCCCTACAAGGTGGGAGCACTCGTGAGCGCAGGTAGTGTCGATGCACTGACCACCGTTTCGGATGTAGCCACAGTGGAAGTGTATTTCTCCGTAACCGAGAAAGACATACTCGACCTCACCAAGACGGCCGGCAGCACCCATGCAGCCATCAGTGCCTATCCTCCGGTGAAGCTGTTGCTCTCCGATGGCACCACCTATAAGCATCCCGGCAAAGTGACCAAGGTAAGCGGTGTGATCGACGCCGCCACCGGTTCGGTGTCTATGATAGCCCGCTTCCCCAACCCCGAACGGTTGTTGAAGAGCGGCGGTTCGGGTACCATCGTCGTGCCGCGCGACAACAGCAATGCTATTGTTATTCCGCAGACTGTGACCACCGAGGTGCAGAACAAGATATTCGTCTATACCGTGGGTAAGGATAATAAGGTGAAGTATACTGAAATCACCGTCGATCCGCAGAATGATGGCAATCACTATGTGGTGACCGGCGGTTTGCATGTGGGCGACCGCATCGTGACCAAGGGGATCACTTCGCTCACCGACGGTATGGAAATCAAGCCCATCACCGAAGCCCAATACGAAAAGAAGATAGCCGATGCCGTGAAGATGAGTGCTTCGCAGGGCAGCGCCAAGGGCTTCATCGATGCCATGAGCAAGTAAGGATAACACTGAAGTTTGTTTTAAAGACAACAGGAATATGACATTTACAAGATTTATAGAGCGCCCGGTGCTTTCGACGGTGATTTCCGTCTTCCTTGTGCTGCTGGGTTTGATCGGCTTGGTTTCGCTGCCGATCGAGCAATATCCCGATATTGCGCCGCCAACCATCTCCGTGTCGACCATCTATCAGGGTGCCGACGCTCAGACCGTGCTCAACTCCGTGATCACCCCGCTTGAGGAAAGTATTAACGGCGTGGAGAACATGACCTACATGACCTCGCAGGCCACCAACGACGGCATGGCCATGATTACTATCTACTTCAAGCAGGGCACCGATGCCGACATGGCTGCCGTGAACGTGCAAAACCGTGTGTCGCAGGCTCAGGCGCTGTTGCCGTCTGAGGTGACGCAGGTGGGTGTGACCACTTCCAAGCGACAGACGAGTAACGTGATCATGTACTCGCTCACGACCGAAGACGGCCGTTATGATGCCGAATTCGTGACCAACTACAACGACATCAACATCGTGCCGGCCCTGAAGCGCGTGACGGGTGTGGGCAACGTGCAGGACTTCAGCACCAAGACCTACTCCATGCGCATCTGGTTGCAGCCCGACAAGATGAAGCAATACGGGCTCATCCCGAGCGACATCACCGCGGCACTGGCCGAACAGAACATTGAGGCTGCGCCGGGTAAGTTTGGCGAGCAGAGCAACGTGAGCTTCGAATACGTGATGCGCTATAAGGGCCGTCTGAAGACTCCGACCGAGTATGGCAACATCATCATCAGCACCGACAACAACGGGCAGACGCTCCACCTGCGCGATGTGGCCAAGATAGAGCTGGGCGGACTTTCCTACTCTGTGGGTCAGAAAAACAATAACCAGCCTTCGGTGATGGGTATGGTGCAGCAGATAGCCGGCTCCAACGCCAACGACATTGCCAAGGGCGTGAAGGCCGAGCTCGAGAAGCAGGCAAAGAGCTTCCCTCCGGGCCTGGAATACAAGATCAACTACGACGTGACGGAGTTCCTTTACGCCTCTATCGAAGAGGTGGTGATGACTCTCGTGATCACTTTCATTCTCGTGTTCTTCGTGGTTTATCTCTTCTTGCAGGACTTCCGTTCCACACTCATCCCGCTCATTGCCGTGCCGGTGTCGCTGATAGGTACGTTCCTCTTCCTTTGGATATTCGGTTTCTCCATCAATCTGCTCACGCTTTCGGCTTTGCTGTTGGCCATCGCCATCGTGGTGGATGATGCCATCGTGGTGGTCGAGGCTGTACATGCCAAGTTGGATTTGGGCTATAAGAGTTCGAAGACGGCTGCCATCGATGCCATGAACGAGATTTCGGGAGCCATCATCTCCATCACGTTGGTGATGGCCGCCGTGTTCGTGCCGGTGTCTTTCATCAGCGGAACGAGCGGTACGTTCTATCGTGAGTTTGGCGTGACTATGGCCGTGGCTATCGTTATCTCCGCCATCAACGCCCTCACGCTTTCGCCGGCCCTGTGTGCCATCTTCCTCAAGCCGCACGACGAGAACGGCCACGAGAAGAAGATGAGTATGGTGGATCGTTTCCACGCTTCGTTCAACACGGCTTTCGACAAGGTGGTGGGTAAATATAAGAAAGGTGTGGAAAATCTCATAGGCCACCGCATCATCACTGCCGTGAGCGTGGTGGTGGGTATCGCTGTGCTGGTGTTCACCATGGCTACCACGAAGACCGGTCTGGTGCCCGATGAGGACACGGGTGTCGTGTTTGTGACGATTTCACTGCCGCCTGCCACAAGTCAGGCCGAGACGCAGAAGGTGACCGACCAGGTGGATGCCATGTTGGCCAACAATCCGGCTGTGCAGAGTCGTCAGCAGATTGTGGGTTACAACTTTATTGCCGGTCAAGGATCCGACCAAGCCACCTTTATTGTCAAGCTGAAACCTTTCGACGAGCGCCCCAGCGGCTTCTTCCACAAGTTGGCCGGCCTTTGGGAGGGTGACGGCATCATGCGCTTCTTCGTGGACCCGATGGCCAATACTTCAGTGCTGGGCATGATCTACAAGCAGATTTCCAACATCAAGGGTGCGCAGATTCTGGCTTTCGGTCCGCCGATGATCTCCGGTTTCGGTGCCACCAACGGTCTGACATTCTCTATGCAGGACAAGACCGGCGGCAGTCTTGACAAGTTCTTCAAGGTGACCAAAGACTACCTGAAGGCCCTCAATGAGCGGCCCGAGATAAAGACGGCCATGACTTCTTACAACCCGAGCTATCCGCAGTATATGGTGGATGTGGACGTGGCCAAGTGCAAGCAGAGCGGCATCAGTCCCCGAGTGGTGCTCAGCACACTGCAAGGATACTACGGCGGTCTCTACGCTTCCAACTTCAACAGCTACGGTAAGCTCTACCGCGTGATGGTGCAGGGCGATGCCGCCAGCCGCATGAGGCCGGGCGACCTCACCAACATCTATGTGCGCACACCTTCGGGTATGGTGCCTGTGGGCGAATATTGTTCGCTGACTCGTGTCTACGGGCCGTCCAACGTGAACCGTTTCAACCTCTTCACCAGCATCAACATCAATGCCACACCCGCCGACGGATACTCTTCGGGTGAGGCTATCAAGGCTGTGGAGGAAGTGGCAGCCCAGACGCTGCCCGCAGGCTACGGTTACGACTTCTCGGGATTGACCCGTTCGGAGCAGGAATCGAGCAACACCACGGCCATCATCTTCGTACTGTGTATCGTGTTTGTATATCTGATTCTCTCCGCACAGTATGAGAGCTATCTGCTCCCGCTGTCGGTGATACTCTCGTTGCCGTTTGGTTTGGGTGGTGCGTTCATCTTCACGCAACTCTTCGGCCATCAAAACGACATCTACATGCAGATTGCCCTGATCATGCTCATCGGTCTGTTGGCCAAGAATGCCATCCTCATCGTGGAGTTCGCCTTGGAGCGCCGGCGCACGGGTATGGCCATCAAGTATAGCGCCATTCTCGGTGCAGCATCCCGTCTGCGCCCGATTCTGATGACGGGTATGGCCATGGTCATCGGTCTGTTGCCGATGATGTTTGCCAGCGGTGTGGGCAAGAACGGTAACCAGACACTCGGTGCGGCAGCCGTGGGCGGTATGCTCATCGGTATGATGATTCAGATATTCGTCGTGCCGGCCCTGTTTGTGATATTCGAATATTTGCAGGAGAAGTTCAAGCCGATAGAGTTCGGCGACGAGGAAAACAAGGAAGTGGCTTCCGAGTTGCAGCCCTACACCCGTCGGCCTATCGAATATAAAGTGGAGGAATAACAATATGAAGATTAGAAATATAATGACTTTGGGTCTTGCAGCACTGGTTCTCACCGGCTGCAAGAGCCTTTATGGCAAGTATGAGCGTCCCACGGTGAACACCGCCGGACTGGTGAGGGATGTCATTTCACCGACCGACACACTCGCTGTGACCGACACGGCCACTTTTGGCAATCTGCCTTGGCGCAGCGTATTCACCGATCCCCGGTTGCAGACGCTCATTGAGAAGGCTCTTGCCAACAATACCGATCTGCTCAATGCCGCCCTCAATGTGAATATGGCCGAGTCCCAGCTCAAAGCTGCCAAACTGGCTTTTGTGCCCTCGTTCACCTTTTCGCCCCAGGGAACTATCGCTTCGTGGGACGGCAACAAGCCCACCAAGACCTATTCGCTGCCCATCTCGGCCAGTTGGAGTATAGACCTCTTCGGCAATCTGCTCTCGCAGAAGCGCAGTTCGCAGATGGCACTGATAGCTACGAAAGACTATCAGTTGGTGGTGAAGACAAAGATTGTCACCGGTGTTGCCAACATGTATTACACGCTTCTGATGCTCGACAAACAGCTGGAAATCGTGACCGACATGGAAGAGTTGACCAAGAACACGTGGGACTTGATGAAGATTCAGAAAGAACTTGGTCGTGTGCGCTCCACCGGTGTGCAGAGTGCCGAGGCCAACTACTATTCCGTGCAGGCGCAGAAGGTCGACCTGCAGCGGCAGATACGTGAAACGGAAAACTCGCTCTCGTTGCTTTTGGCCCAACCGGCACAGACTATCGGGCGTGGCAAACTAGAAGAACAGAGTCTGCCTTCCAATTTGGCTGCAGGCGTAGGCATACACATGCTCAACAACCGTCCGGATGTCCACTATGCCGAGATGAGCCTTGCCCAGTGCTTCTACAATGTGGAGACGGCCCGGAGCAGATTCTATCCCAGTCTCACCATCAGTCCTACGGGAACATTTACCAACAGCAGTGGGATGGGCGTGGTGAATCCCGGAAAGTGGCTCTTGAGCGCAGTGGGGAGCTTGGTGCAGCCTATCTTCCAGCACGGGCAGATTGTTGCCGGACTGAAAGTGGCCAGAGCTAAGTATGAACAGGCTTACAACACCTGGCAGCAGAGCATTCTCAGTGCAGGCAGCGAGGTGAGCAACGCCCTCGTGCTCTACAATTCTTCCAACGAAAAGAGTCAGATAGAAGCCAGACAGGTGGCCACGTTGAAGCAAAACGTGGAGGACACGAAGCGCTTGATGGCCGAGTCTAACAGCACCTATTTGGAGGTGATCACCGCCCAGCAGAGTCTGCTCAACGCAGAACTCTCCAAGGTGCGCGACGACTTCGCCAAGATGCAGGCTGTCGTAAATCTTTATTATGCGCTTGGAGGCGGTGTCAAGTAAAAAACTCTAAACTTTAAAACGTAAGATTATGGCAAGTGAAATAAGCCCCAGGGCAGAGGTTTCGCCAAAGGCAAAGATAGGTGACAACTGCAAGATATTCCCGTTTGTGTATATCGAAGGTGATGTGGAGATCGGCGACAACTGTACGATCTTCCCCTTCGTGAGCATCCTCAACGGTACCCGCATGGGTTCACATAACAAGGTGCACCAGTGCTCGGTGCTGGGCGCATTGCCCCAAGACTTCGACTTTGTGGGCGAGAAATCAGAGCTGGTCATCGGCGACAACAACATCATCCGCGAGAATGTGGTTGTCAACCGGGCCACCCACACAGGCGGACAGACGGTCATCGGCAATGACAACTTCCTCATGGAAGGTGCTCATATCTCTCACGATACCAAGGTGGGCAACGCCTGCGTGTTCGGTTATGGCACCAAGATAGCCGGCGATTGCGAGATTGGCAACGGTGTCATCTACTCGAGCAGTGTGATTGAGAAGGCCAACACCCGTGTGGGAGAAGGCGCAACGATTCAGGCCGGAACCACCTTCTCGAAGGATATTCCGCCTTATATCATTGCCGGCGGCACTCCCGTGGGTTATGGGGGCATCAATAGTGTGATGATGACGGCATACGGTATCGATGAGAAAATACAAAAGCACATCGCCAATGCCTATCGTCTGGTGTTTCATGGGCAAACAAGCGTGTTCGACGCTGTGCTGCAAATAAAAAGTCAGGTGCCCGACAGCACTGAGATTCGCAACATTGTGAACTTCATCAATGCCACGAAAATCGGCATTATCAGCAAGATGTAACAAAGCATTCATACCTATATGAATATTACTCTGTATGTAGAGCGGGTGTGCCGTGAGGCAGGCCCGCTTTTCTGTTTTTGTCGGGAGGGTGTGGCAGCCGGCTGACCTGCCTTTCCCGAAAAGATGTAGGGGCATCCGTTATTTGATGCAAAAAACGAATATAGGTATCACACACACCGACAAAAACCGGTGAAAGCTCTCTCCGCAAGATGCCGGATGATGGTGAATAATATCAACAAAAGTGCATCCGCCAAAATTCTTCAACCAGAATGGGAAACCGGCCTCAGAACATCAAAAAAGCCCGCCGATTTTCTCATTCGGGCTCTTCGGGTTTGCGAAAGAGCCACACTTGAGAGCCGAAAGGGCCACAGTTGCAACGTAACTAATCAATGAAAAAGAAGAAATATCGAAATTGATGTAAACTAACTGATAATGAGGAGGAAATACACAAATTGGCATAATACTGCTCTATTTGTAAAGGGCAGAAACATGCAGATTTAGGCAGAAGTTCAGTTACCAGAGTGTTACCTTGTTTTGATGTTGGTAACGATGGTGCAGTATTCGGTAACTGAATTATTTTAGCTCGTGTGGCTGTTGCTTTGGTCGGCAGTTTTCTGCGTAAGTGAGGAACGCTTTAATTCGGGTAATTTTGCCCACAAATATTAAAGCGTATGAAAACAGAGAAAATGAAAGTGTTGCTCTACCTTAAAAAGAGCGGTTTGGACAAGTCGGGGAAAGCTCCGATTATGGGGCGTATTACCATTGGACGCTCCATTGCCCAGTTTAGTTGTAAACTCTCCTGCAATCCCGGCTTATGGAATTCACGTGAGAGCAGGATGGACGGCAAAAGCCGTGAGGCGGTGGAGATTAACGGAAGGTTGGAGAACCTGTTGCTTTCCATTCAATCTACCTATCAGTCGCTAATTGCCAAAGGACAGCCATTTGATGCAACCGATGTAAAGGAACTGTTTCAAGGCAGCGTACAGGCAAGATGCAGGCTCATCGAAAGGTTGGATATGCTCATCAAGGAGAAAGAAAGCCATATCGGTATAGACATCAAGGAAGAGTCTATGTCCGCCTATCATTCCACTCGGAAACGATTACAGGAGTTCATTCAGAAGAAATACCATGTTTCGGACTTGGCTTTCTCACTGTTGACAGAAAACTTCATCTACGAATTGCAGACGTTCTGTCTCGGTGAACTCGGTCATCAGCAAAGCACATTTTTCAGAGTTGCAGCAGATTTGAAGACCGTCTGTAGGCTGGCTTATCGTGAGGGACTGGCTGATACGCTTCTGTTTGATAAAGTACATATAGAACGAGGAGACAAGAAAGCACCTAAAGCTCTTGACAAAGAAGCATTGGACAAGTTGAAGGCACTCTGCTTTGATGAATTGGAAAAAGAAATGGGAACTGCTCGTGATGTGTTTCTCTTCGCCTGTTATATCGGTGCAGCCTATTGTGATTTGATGGAGCTAAGCAAGAAGCATCTTGTCCGTGATGATGCAGGTAGTTTGTGGTTGAAGTTCAACCGACAGAAGACGGGTGTGCTTTGCCGTATCAAGTTGTTGCCGGAAGCTGTTCGGTTAATTGAGAAAATGCATAGCGATGAAAGGGAAGCACTGCTGCCTTTCATCAAATATCCCACTTATCAGTCCTGTCTTAAAGCCTTGCGACTACGGGCAGGTATTTCTTTTCCCTTTACCTCGCACACGGCAAGGCATACCTTTGCCACGCTTATCACCTTGGAACAGGGAGTTCCAATCGAAACGGTGAGTAAGATGCTGGGACATACGAACGTAAGTATGACCGAACGTTATGCAAAGGTAACACCACAGAAACTCTTTGAGGAGTTTAACCGTTTCCTTTCTTTCACCGAAGATTTACGTTTAACCATTTAACCAAGATTTTTTATGAGAAGTACATTCAAGATATTGTTTTACATCAACAGACAGAAAACAAAGGCAGACGGCAAGACTGCTATTCTCTGCCGTATCACCATAGATGGCAAGAGCACTGCTATCACCACAGGCGAGGAATGCAAGTCCTCCGAGTGGAGCAGCAAGCAAGGACTGACAACCGACAAGAAAACCAATCAAAGAATCGGCGAGTTCAGAGAACTTGTAGAGAAGACCTATCAGGATATTCTGATAAATGACGGAGTGGTAAGTGTGGAACTGCTTAAAAACCGTTTGCAGGGAATAGCCGCTACGCCGACAACGCTTCTTGCCATAAGCAAAGCCGAACTGCAATCCGTTAAAGAGTGCGTGGGCAAGTCAAGGGCAGAAAGTACTTATCAGAATCTTCTCTATTCAGATAAGCTACTTACGGAGTTTGTAAAGAATAAGGGAGTGATGGATATAACCATAGCCACAATAACGGAAGGCTTGTTTGAAGAATACCGTTTCTATCTGAAAAGACGAGGCTTGGCAACAGCAACCATGAATCGCTATCTTTGTTGGCTGAGTAGGCTGATGTATCGTGCGGTCAGTCAAAGGCTCATCCGTTGCAATCCTTTTGAGAATGCCAAGTACGAGAAAACGGAACAGAAGATACGCTTTTTGCAAAAGAGCGATGTTGCCAAACTCATGGCTCTGAGAGTACTTGATAAGGAGGCAGAACAAACAAGACGGATGTTTGTCTTCTCATGCTTCACGGGCTTGGCTATTGCCGATATGGAACATTTGCAATACCGTCATATCCAAATGTCAGCAGACGGACAGAAATATATTAGAAAGGAACGGCAGAAAACAAAGATGGAGTTCATTGTGCCCCTGCACCCGACAGCGGAGACCATCATCAATCAATGCAAGAAAGAACAACCGAGCATGAAAGAAATGCAGACCGTGAAAGGAAAAGGCGACGACTTTATCTTTCACTGTGCTTGTAGTCGTAGCGTGATGAGTGCAAAGCTGAGCATCGTGGGCAAGGCTTGCGGTATCAGGGAACGGTTGTCCTACCACATGGCAAGGCACACGTTCGGCACGATGAGTTTAAGTGCAGGAATACCCATCGAAAGCATTGCCAAGATGATGGGGCACGCCTCTATATCCAGTACTCAAATCTACGCACAGGTGACGGACAATAAGATTTCGGAGGACATGGACAGGTTGATAAGGAAACATCAAAAAGAAGAAACAAAGGAGGAAGCCGTATGAATGTCAATCACCATCAAACAAAAAGAGAGCGCAGCTATTTCGAGTGGAACGACAATATGCAAATCACTCGCAAAGGCAAAGGCGATATAGCCATGACAGAGAGCGAGCTCGTTGGTTTCTTCGGTGGAACGTGGCGAAAGCTCAATTATCGTCTGCAGCAACTACTAAAAGAACCTTCCCTACGTCCCAATGAAAGGAATGCAGGGGAGGTGGAAGTATTCGTGAACGGACATCTGCGAGGTTATGCTCCGCTTTATCCGCTTTCAATCATCATCGCTTTGTCTTATCAATTGGACAGCATGGAAGCCCATTTGTTCAGAAAACACCTCTGTCGAAAGCTACAACGCCCTTTACCTGTAGTGGAGCAGATATACCTACACTGCAGTGACAGTATCAATTGATATACTTTTCTCTTTCACCGATATTATCCTACTACATTACTACAAGAAGGGATAATACAGTGAAAGAGAAAGGGTTGGTATTGTAGTCAGAAAGTAGGAATAGGTTATTACTACCGTCTAACTACACACAACTATGTTTTTGAGGCCTTCAAGTATACCGAAAGCCTTATAAGTAAGTAGTCTATCAACAGTAGAGATACGCATCTGTTTTATTGCATAACATTCCTTTTACCCGTATTTCCTGACCCTCTGATTTCTTCGTGATAAAGATAATTCACTATCGAGGGATGTCCTTTGGGACTTCGTTCGTAAGGTAATTCATTATCCACATACTTACATTGAGCCTCCTGCGCCATTTTCGCAGCCTCTTGCTCCAATTGCTTCCAATATGTTCGGTCTTTATGCAAATAGATTTCTTCATAAAGTGGGAACAAATGGGGATAGTATGATTTGATATAACCCATAATGTTGGCCTTAAAACCACCCCGCAGATTGAGGTTCTCAAGCCAAAAGAGGTCGCAAATATCTTTCACTTCATGAAAAATAGCTTTGAAATTGGTGATGCCAGGGAAGATGGGCGACACAAAACAAATGGTTCGGATGCCCGCCTCGTAGACCTTTCGCATGGCTGCGATGCGCCGCTCTATGCTCACGGCCTTGTCCATGTCGGCACGAAATGTCTCATCAAGCGTGTTGACTGACCACGATACGGTGACTTTCTTCATTTGCCGGAGCAGGTCAAGGTCGCGCAACACGAGGTCGCTCTTTGTACAAATGAGTATTTCTGCATCGCTGTCTTTGAGCTCTTCAAGCAGTTTACGTGTCCTGCGGAACGTTGCTTCTTCGGGATTATATCCATCGGTCACTGATCCAATAACCACGCGTTGTCCGGCATATTTCTTCGGATTCTTGATTGCAGGCCAATGCTTCACGTCTAAGAAAGTGCCCCATTCTTCTTTATGTCCTGTGAAGCGCTTCATGAATGAGGCGTAACAATACTTGCAAGCATGGGTGCACCCCACGTATGGATTCACCGAATAGCCACCAACAGGGAGGTTGGACTTGGTCATGATGCCACGCACCTCTTTCGTTCCAATGAGTGTTTTTGCCATATATCTTCCTTTATTCTTTATAAATCCTCTACCGTTTCACCGTCTTCAGGAATAAAGACGCGGTCTAAAATTCCTGCCACTTCCGCACGCTTTCTCACCATTTCACGCGTCACGCTATTATGGTTCACGCCTTCAAGATGCGTCACAAATAACTTTGCATCAGGTGCAGCTGCAGCAACTTTTACCACATCTTCATCGTTCATAATAACGCGTCCACCCAAGCGAAAACCATTGCCACCTGCATTAAGGGTGATAACCTCGGGGCGAAAACGCTTCAAATTGCGCTTCACACCAGCATACCAGATGGTATCTCCGGCGTGATAGAGCGTCTTTTCTTGTGGATGAGTGAATACATAACCCGCTGTATGTCCGGCAGGATACTTCATGATGAAATTACCATGCTGGCTTTCGGCCTTTTGTATGCTCACTTCCCCAACCCTTGTATTGTCGCCGACAACTTCCACATGATTAAATCCATGCGACATCACCACCTGCCGATCATTTTCGTCTTGCACAAAAAATCGCATATCTTTAGGCATCATTTCATAGGCCGCCTCATCAATATGGTCATCGTGTAGATGGGTAAGCAACACCGCATCTACACCTTTTAGCATCTCTTCTACAGGAAAAGGTAGTTCATGAAGTGGGTTGCGCAGGTGTTGATTTCTACTAAAGGGGAAAGGAGGCATGCAGCCTTTCTTTCCCAACATGGGGTCGATCAGAATTTTCTTTCCCCCATATTCAACGATTATCGTTGCATTTCTTATTTGCTGGATATTCATTGTTTATTAACAATTAAAGTTTAACATTGGCTTCCAGCATAATAGCATCCTTCAGTGGTTCATCATCATCAGAGAACGAATTTGCCTTATATTGTACACAAAGCACGAGCATTTCGCTGCTGCCTGTGTTCTTGAAAGCACGTTTGCCATTGGGCGCAATTCTCACGATGCTTCCTTCTGAAACGGGAAATCGTTTGCCGTCTACATCGAAAATGCCTTCACCTTTAAGAATGAAATAAAGCTCTTCGTGAGTTTTATGGATATGGCGTGTGCCATAATCCTGCCCAGCTGCAAGACTTTGGAAAGACAATTCTGCGCCTGTTGCTTGTAGTGCATGTCCGGCAAACATCTTTCCTGGGATAGAGAAATTGCCCATAGCCAACTCATATTCCTTAATTTCATTCAACTTACCTACGTTCACCGTAGTGAAGTTCTCACCTTTTTCTACAATTTTAATTTCTTTCATAATACTGTTTGTTTTGATTACGAGTGCAAAGGTAGTGCATAAAACAAAGACACATTCTACCATTAATAATATATGCTCTACCATTTTGATAAGCCATTAATTATTCGTACATTTGTTGCATGAAATTAGAGAATCACCCCCAAGAACTTACACAAGTTCCTTTCTGCAAAACGGAATGTGGTGTAGACTTCAACATCAATACCGATACGCACGAGCGTTTGCGGGGCGTATTGATGGAGTATCCGTCTTTCAAAACCAACTTCTTCGAGTTGTTTTTCTTCAGGAAAGCATCCGGGTGGCTGCATTATGGCTTTCAATATATCGCGTTGAAAGACAATACGGTGCTGATACTTTCGCCGCACATCCATCAGGAGTGGCACATTGATGAAAGCCAAACGGATTATCGTTTCCTTATTTTCCGTGATGATTTTCTTTCAACCTATCTTGCCGATCCTTTCTTTACTTATCGTTTGCTTTATTGCTACCAAACAGATTTCCCACCCTATCTGTCGGCTACAGCTATGGAACAACAAGAATACGAGCGTTTGCTTGTGCGGATAAAAGAAGAACTCAACCATCCTCTTGCCGACAGCTATCACATCATCGTATCCTTGCTTCATTATCTGCTCATGACCCTTAATCGTAGGTATTCTGCTCAATACCATCTGCCTTTTGATGCCCCCAAGAACCACCATGCCTTTGAGTTCAAACAACTCTTAGAGAAACATATTCGCCAATACCAGCAAGTGGCCGACTATGCAGCCATGCTGAACATCAGCCGCATCACATTGAATGCTTCTGTACAGGCACAATATGGGCAAACGGCCGTACATCTGCTGAAACAACGTCTGCTTGCAGAAATCAAGAATGAAATACTATTCACTGACAAAACTACCAGTGAATTGGCATACGAATTCAATTTCTCGGAGCCGGGACATTTAATGCGTTTCTTCAAAAAACAAACAGGACAGACGGTTACGGAGTTTAAAGAAGAATATAAAGGACAACAGTTTACCACAGAATAGAAAAATGATTAAACGAAGAACTTACCAATAAACGAACGGCACTTGAAACAGATATATCTCTGCTCAAGTGCCGTTATCCATTCACCAATATACGCTTATTGCCTTTATCCTGTCTGACTACCCTGATAATTCTCCTCCAGCATCTTCTCCAAGTCCGAAGCCTTGTAGAGTATCTTTCCTGCAAACTGCGTGTAGGGAATAATCTTCCTGTCTCGGTAGTCCTGCAAGGTACGGGGACTGATATACAGCCGCTCGCACACTTCCTTTCCTGTGAGGAAAAGTTCGCCAGCAAAGAGTGGCTTGTGTGTATCCGCCACTTCTACTATTCGTTTACCTACACCTCTCAACGCTGAGACGACCAACTGCATCTCGTCCGTCTCCATGTTCAAGTCTCTTGCTGTTTCCATCATATCTGTCTGTTTTTAGGTTTGTCCGATTTCGTAAGAAGCAATACTTCCACATCCTCACACTTGTAATAGCACTTGTGTCCGATTTGCGTAAACGGCAGCACGCCCGTATCACGATAATGCTGCAAGGTGCGTTTGCTGATGTTCAGCAGCCGACACACATCTCCGTTGTGCAGCCAGTCCGTGTGCTTACTCTTTTCTCCGAATGCCTTGTGGCAACTCTCGGCAAGGCTCAAAATTTCATCCCGAAGCTTTGCCCAATTGGTTTCTGTAATGATGTAATAGTTCATAATTTTATATTGTTATTGTTTGTTGTTTCAAATCTTTCCAGTTTCCATCGGCAAAGGTAATGACGTGCGTGTGCCTCTCAAAGCCGTGGGGAACAGCAGGGAAGTATCGGGAACTATCAGGAAAAGAGCAATCCGTTTCATCGGTTCGCATTTGCGTTTTCCTGCCCCGTCTTTTTTCTTTTATTGCAAAGACAATCCAAGCGAGTGCAGAGGAAAGTTCACTTATCCTTTGCCGAGCGCAGATTGTCTTATGCAAAATTAATATCGGGCATTTCTTATTCCATCACTTTTCATTCAAGTGGCAGCTTGTGGCACTATGACAAGGACAAAAGAGACAGATTGATACTTTTGCCACTATACAAATAAGGCTAATAAGACAATCAAAGCAAAAGAGTGCATCTGAGAGCAAACAACGACATCCGTATTTCTGCTAACCTATCTTTCCTGTCATCCATTTTTTGCTTAATGAGGCTATAAATACCCTTCTTGACAGCCTGTTCTCCTAAGAATTTTGCAGCGGACGAGCGCAACATTATGCAAGAAGGCTCTGAATGCTTGGAAGTTACGCATTCTCACCCTAACTTCACTCTTGGAAACCAATTCAAGGGAATAATGAAAAAGAACGCAGATGCAGGCAACATAGACAACAGAAGAAATCCTCATCGCAGGGGTAGCTCATCCAAGAACGCAGAGATAGAAAACTACCTCTCCACACACTACGAGTTCAGATACAATACAGTATTGGGTAGAACCGAATACCGAAGTAGGAACAGCGGCATATTTACAAAAGTCGGTCGTTATGAAATCAATACGCTCCGCAGGGAACTTGATTGCGATGAAGGCATAGCGACTTCTGCCGAGAACCTTTATTCCATCATTGAAAGCAGCTTTTCTCCCCGTATCAATCCTGTGCAGGAGTATTTAAAAGGGTTGCCATTGATAGATATAGGCGATAGCAGTAGCTGTGATGATGCCGGTTGCAGGGATAGTAATGTGTCTTCTTTTTCACCGAAAGCGATTCCCAATTTGGCAAGCTGCGTGGTTGTCCGTAATTCTAACAAATGGTTGCCGTATCTTACCAAATGGCTTGTGGCGGTCGTCGCCAATGCGATGGACGACCGTGAGTGCCGTAACCATACCTGCCTTGTACTGACAGGTGAGCAGGGTAAGTTCAAGACAACGTTTCTCGATTTGCTCTGTCCCCCAGCACTGCACGGTTACAGTTACACAGGAAAAATATATCCGCAGGAAAAGGACACACTTACCTATATCGGTCAGAACCTTATCGTAAACATAGATGACCAGCTCAAAGCCCTCAATAAGCGGGACGAGAACGAACTGAAGAACCTTATCACCTGTCCGATGGTCAAGTACCGTATGCCGTATGATAAGTATGTAGAGGAGCATCCCCACTTGGCAAGCTTTGTGGTATCGGTGAACGGCAACGATTTTCTTACCGACCCGACAGGCAGCAGAAGGTTTCTGCCCTTTGAAGTTCTATCCATAGACATAGAGAAAGCCAAGCGTATTTCAATGGACAATGTCTATGCTGAAGCCAAAACCCTATTAAAGTCAGGTTTCCGCTATTGGTTTGATGATGAAGAGATTGCCGAACTATACAGAGAGAGTGAGGACTTTCAGGTACAAACCGCTGAGATGGAACTTTTGCTGCGTTGCTTTGAAAAGCCAACGGAGGATGAAAACTATTCGTTAATGACTACTACGGAGATAC